>Ga0302347_1000442_pt1 | contig 66867 bp, 62 predicted proteins | sample PhyWR1_FD_202178 | JGI IMG/M metagenome (GOLD analysis project Ga0302347, IMG submission 202178) | Leaf surface microbial communities from wheat plants in UC Gill Tract Community Farm, Albany, California, United States - DLSL W.R1 (v2)... | ecosystem: Host-associated > Plants > Phyllosphere >... | reverse complement strand
AACGTTACCAGGAACTGAAAGACATCATCGCTATCCTCGGGATGGACGAGCTGTCAGAAGAAGACAAACTGGTTGTAGCACGTGCGCGTAAGATCCAGCGCTTCCTGTCGCAGCCATTCTTCGTAGCAGAAGTCTTTACTGGTTCTCCGGGCAAGTATGTTTCTCTGAAAGATACCATCCGTGGCTTTAAAGGCATTATGGACGGTGAATACGACCATCTGCCAGAGCAGGCGTTCTATATGGTTGGCTCCATCGACGAAGTTGTTGAGAAAGCTAAGAAACTTTAACGCCTTAATCGGAGGGTGATATGGCAACGACTTACCACCTGGATGTCGTCAGCGCGGAGCAACGTTTGTTCGCAGGTCTGGTCGAAAAGATCCAGGTAACAGGTAGCGAAGGTGAACTGGGTATTTTCCCAGGTCATACGCCGCTGCTCACCGCCATTAAGCCTGGTATGATCCGCATTGTGAAAGAAAACGGACAAGAAGAGTTTATCTATTTGTCCGGTGGTGTGTTAGAAGTTCAGCCAAATAACGTAATTGTTCTGGCTGATACCGCAATTCGCGGTCAGGATCTCGACGAAGCTCGGGCCCTGGAAGCGAAGCGTCAAGCGGAAGAAAACATCCATGGCTCTCACGGTGACGTGGACTACGCTCAGGCTTCTGCTGAACTGGCTAAAGCGATCGCAAAACTGCGAGTTATCGAGTTAACCAAACAGCTGATGTAACTATTTGCTTGAAAGATAAATGCCAGCCTAATCGGCTGGCATTTTTTTTAGTTTTGAACACCATTTAGCATCCCCTCCCCATGGCTCAATCATCGGGAATAAGATTATTGTGTCCATTCGCTCTATAATGAGATTTTCTGCCTTAAAGGGGGTCTGAGATAACACTCATTAGCAAAACTTTTATTAATTAATATTTAACAGAGGCTTACTATGATTAATCAACAGAAAGATGTTGCTCAATTTATTGTCTCTTGCCTGGAGGCTGAGGGGGTTCAATATGTCTTTGGTATTCCTGGTGAAGAAAATATTAAATTAGTCAGAGCCATCGCCGCATCAGATAAAATCCGTTTTATTTTAGTACGTCATGAACAAGGTGCTTCGTTTATGGCTGATATCTACGGTCGTTTAACCGGTAAAGCTGGAGTCTGCATAGCGACACTGGGTCCGGGTGCAATCAACCTGTTACTGGGAACGGCTGATGCGCAAACTGACTCTAGCCCCCTGGTTGCTATCTCTGCCCAAGTGGGCCTGAATCGTATTTATAAAGAGTCCCATCAAATTGTTGATTTAGTAGCATTATTTAAGCCAGTCACTAAATGGGCTGATACAGTTCTGACACCAGAGTCGCTACCGGAAATGGTACGTAAAGCCTTTAAACTGGCCCAAGAAGAACGCCCGGGTGCCACTTATCTGGCTATCCCTCAGGATATCGAAGGCGTACCAATGCCAGCCGGGCTGCTACCATTGATTCCGTTACCAGCGAAGACGCGGGCTAAAACCTATCCTGCACCAGAAGCTATTGATGATGTAGTGAAGCTCCTGCGTTCTGCACGTAACCCAGTAATTATGGCGGGTCACGGTGTTGCAAGAACCGACAGCGCCAAAGCGTTAGCGTTATTTGTCGAAAAATATCAGGTTCCAGTGGCGACCACCTTTATGGGCAAAGGGGTTATCAGTGACCGTAGCCCACTGGCGTTAGGCGTTATTGGTTTTATGCATCATGACTATGAAAATTTCGCCTTTGATGAAGCTGATGTGATTCTTTCTGTGGGCTATGAATTACAGGAGTTTGATCCTGCGCGTATTAATCCACAGGCTAACAAAAAAATAATTCATATCAATACCTTCTCCCCGGATACGGATAAACACTATCAGGTTGATGCTAGCATCGAAGCCGATATTAATTTAACCCTGGCAGCATTAAGCAACGCATTAGGTGAACAACCGCTAAGTAAACTTTCTGATGGTGCAAAAATTCGCGCGTTGTTAGAAGATGAGTTGGAAAAAGGTCGCCAGAGTAATGACTTCCCATTAAAACCCCAGCGGGTGGTCACTGATATTCGTAGCGCATTAGGTGATGAGGATATTGTGCTGGCCGATACCGGTGCGATTAAAATGTGGATGGCCCGTCTCTATCCGACCTATTCCCCTCTGACCTGTTTGACATCCAATGGTTTATCCACCATGGCATTCTCTTTACCTGGGGCGATTGGCGCACATTTAGCCTCTCCGGATAAAAAGGTGCTTGCCGTCATGGGCGATGGCAGCTTTATGATGAACTCTCAGGAAATTGAAACCGCAGTACGCGAGAATATTCCCCTGAAAGTTTTAATCTGGGTTGATGGCAGCTATGGCCTGATTAAATGGAAAATGGATATTGAAGAAGGGGCGCATGATAGTGTCGATTTCACAAATCCTGATTTCGTTAAATATGCTGAAAGCTTTGGTGCCTCTGCTTATCTGGTCGATAGTGCCGAAGCGTTATTACCAACATTAAATAAAGCACTGGCAGAACCCGGAGTCACGGTGATTGCTTGCCCGGTTGACTACAGTGAAAATATGGCACTGATTAGTAAGTTAGGCGATCTAACGATTTCTCTCTAATTATTAATATGTTATTTATGCCCGTAGTCGCTATCGTTGCTCCTGATAGTGTTGAACTCTTCTGAAAGAGAATAGTCACTGAGTGAGGGTAATGACTGGAGTAGTAGCATTTTTTATCTAATACTGACTCTTTTACAGCAAATCCTCAGCGGGATTATACTGATTAAATGATATTCAGAGGGGGAAATTATCTTTATTTCCCCTATAAAATAATAAATAAAACATATAGATAGCGAATTAAAGATAGATATTTAACCGTATATTTGGCCTGCCACTTCGTTAGCCAAGGTAAATGCTGAAATAACGGGGTGAAATAGCGTTCTACCAAGGATTTTTCTGGCTATACATTTTTCAGTGCAAAATATGTAGAATTTTCAACGCTAAATCGCTTAACTTCTCTCACTCAACAGATTCAGGATACGTATGGCAAACAGTGCAATGAGCGTGGTTATTCTTGCCGCAGGCAAAGGAACCCGCATGTATTCCGACCTTCCCAAAGTACTTCATACCTTGGCCGGGAAACCGATGGTGCAGCATGTTATTGATGCGGCAAAAAAGCTAGGTGCGCAGCATGTGAACCTGGTCTATGGCCATGGTGGATACCTGCTTAAGCAAACACTGGGTAACGAGTCACTGAACTGGGTGTTACAGGCAGAACAGCTTGGTACCGGCCATGCAATGCAAATGGCTGCTCCTTACTTTGCTGATGACGAAGATATTCTGATGCTTTACGGCGATGTTCCGTTAATTGCTGTTGAAACACTTGAACGTCTGCGTGAAGTTAAACCTACGGGGGGTATTGGGCTGCTAACGGCAGTACTTGATGATCCGACGGGTTATGGTCGTATTGCTCGCGAGAATGGTACGGTTGTCGGCATTGTTGAACAAAAAGATGCCACTGAAGAACAGCGTAAAATTACCGAGATCAATACCGGTATTCTGATTGCTAATGGCGCTGATATGAAGCGCTGGTTAGCTAATCTTGATAATAATAACGCTCAGGGTGAGTTCTATATCACCGATATTATCTCTCTTGCTCACCAGGAAGGACGTGAAATTGCGACCGTTCATCCACAACGGCTGAGTGAAATGGAAGGGGTGAATAATCGTCTGCAGCTGGCCCGACTGGAACGTGTTTATCAGACCGAACAAGCAGAAAAACTGCTGCTGGCAGGGGTGATGTTACGCGATCCTGCGCGTTTTGATTTACGCGGCGAGCTGATACACGGACTTGATGTCGATATTGATACTAACGTGATAATCGAAGGCAAAGTTGTCTTGGGTAATCGTGTGAAGATCGGCACGGGTTGTGTGATTAAAAATGCGGTGATTGGTGATGACTGTGAAATCAGCCCGTATAGCGTTGTCGAAGATGCCACACTGGAAGCCTCTTGTACTATTGGCCCGTTTGCGCGTCTGCGTCCGGGTGCTGAGCTGGCAGAAGGTGCCCATGTGGGTAACTTCGTCGAAATGAAAAAAGCGCGCTTGGGTAAAGGGTCTAAAGCGGGTCACCTGAGCTACCTCGGTGATGCTGAGATTGGCGATAACGTTAATATCGGTGCCGGGACTATCACCTGTAACTATGATGGTGCAAATAAGCATAAAACCGTGATTGGTAATGACGTCTTTGTTGGCTCGGATACTCAGCTTGTTGCACCAGTCAATGTGGCTGATGGTGTGACTATTGCCGCGGGTACCACGGTTACCCGTGATGTTTATGAACCCGGACTGGTTATAAGCCGTGTAACACAAAGCCAGAATCGTGACTGGCAGCGTCCGGTCAAAAAGAAATAATATTTTTTGTATTCTCCTGCCCTTTGGGCAGGAGAATGGAATGAAGGCTGTTCTCGAAAATAGCCCGTTCCGCTAGCAGTAAAAATAATAACCCCACTCTCTACAAGGCTCGGGGCCCGGATAAAACCGGAATATGCAGGTCAGCGACAACAACCTATGACGGAAACGTCATTCTCAGGACTTACAACTTATGTGTGGAATTGTTGGCGCAGTAGCGCAGCGTGATATCTCAGAAATTTTGATCGAAGGTCTTCGTCGTCTGGAATACCGTGGATATGACTCAGCAGGTCTTGCCGTTGTTGATGGTGCAGGACATATGACACGTTTACGTCGTCTGGGTAAGGTACACAAACTGGCAGAAGCAGCGGCAGAAACCGCGCTGAATGGCGGAACCGGTATTGCACATACTCGTTGGGCAACCCACGGTGAGCCTTCAGAAGCGAATGCTCACCCACATGTGTCTGGCCCGATTGCTGTGGTTCACAACGGTATCATTGAAAACTATGAGCCGTTACGCGAGATGTTGAAAGAGCGTGGCTATATTTTTGCCTCAGAAACCGATACCGAAGTGATTGCTCACTTAGTTCACTGGGAGCTGGAGCAGGGCGGAACCTTGCGTGACGCCGTATTACGCACTATTCCACAATTACGTGGTGCTTACGGTACCGTAATTCTGGACTCGCGTGATCCCAATATATTATTAGCTGCACGTTCAGGTAGCCCAATGGTTATCGGTCTTGGTGTAGGTGAAAACTTTATCGCTTCTGATCAACTGGCATTACTGCCGGTGACCCGTCGTTTTATCTTCCTGGAAGAAGGCGATATCGCTGAGGTGACTCGTCATCACGTAACGGTATTTAATAACCAGGGTGAGCAAGTTCAGCGTCCAGATATCGAGTCTAATTTGCAGTACGACGCGGGAGATAAAGGTATTTACCGCCACTACATGCAAAAAGAAATTTATGAGCAACCTAACGCTATTAAAAATACCCTTTCCGGGCGTATCAGCCACGGTGAAATCGATTTAAGCGAGCTGGGGCCGCAAGCCAATGAGCTATTGGCCCAGGTTGAACATATTCAGATTGTTGCGTGCGGAACGTCTTACAACTCAGGTATGGTTTCACGTTACTGGTTTGAATCACTGGCAGGTATTCCTTGTGACGTTGAGATAGCCTCTGAATTCCGTTATCGCAAGTCTGCGGTACGTCGTAATAGCCTGATCATTACCCTTTCTCAGTCTGGTGAAACGGCTGATACGCTGGCGGCATTACGTCTGGCTAAAGAGCTAGGATATCTTGGTTCGCTGGCAGTATGTAACGTGGCTGGCTCTTCGCTGGTGCGTGAATCTGACCTGGCATTGATGACCAATGCCGGAACTGAAATTGGTGTTGCCTCAACCAAAGCCTTTACCACACAACTGACAGTTCTGTTGATGCTGGTGGCGAAGATGGGCCGTCTGAGAGGCGTTGATGCTGCTGTTGAACATGAAATTGTTCATGGCCTGCAAGCCCTGCCAAGCCGTATCGAGCAGATGTTATCTCAGGACAAGCGTATCGAAGCGCTGGCTAAAAACTTCGCTGAGAAACACCATGCACTGTTCCTTGGTCGTGGCGATCAATACCCGATTGCTATGGAAGGTGCTCTGAAGCTGAAAGAGATCTCCTACATTCATGCTGAAGCCTATGCCGCAGGTGAACTGAAACATGGTCCACTGGCATTGATTGATGCTGATATGCCGGTCATTGTCGTTGCACCAAATAACGATCTGCTGGAAAAACTGAAATCCAATATCGAAGAAGTACGTGCCCGCGGTGGCGAACTGTATGTCTTTGCTGACCGGGATGCGAATTTCACCAGTAGCGACAATATGCACATCATCGAGATGCCACATGTTGAAGAAGTAATTGCACCGATTTTCTATACCGTGCCATTACAACTACTGTCCTACCATGTTGCCTTGATTAAAGGTACTGATGTTGACCAGCCGCGTAACCTGGCGAAGTCAGTGACCGTTGAGTAAGATTTAGCAACGCTTTAAACCGCATCAATCCGGTATGTTTTTCAAAAAACATACCGGATTTTTTATGGCCAAAATTTTTGGCGGGATAAATTATTTATTTTCTCGCTCAGATAGTATTAAGAAAACTTGGTTTTTATTTCATCATCAGGAGTAGGTTTATTTGATAACACTGCTTGTAGTTGATTGTTATCTAACTGATTACACCATTTTGCTACCACAATAGTGGCAACACCATTCCCGACTAAGTTAGTTAACGCACGGGCTTCTGACATAAAGCGGTCGATACCCAGAATCAATGCCAGTCCAGCCAAGGGTAAATGCCCTACCGCAGAGATACTTGCTGCCAGTACAATAAAGCCACTGCCAGTGACTCCTGCTGCGCCTTTTGAGGAGAGCAATAGTACTACTAGCAAAGTTATCTGATGAATAATATCCAACTGAGTATTGGTTGCCTGTGCGATAAATATCGCTGCCATGGTCAGATAAATAGAGGTGCCGTCCAAGTTAAATGAGTAACCGGTTGGAATAACCAATCCGACCACAGATTTATTACATCCTGCTTTCTCCATCTTTTCTAGCATGCGTGGTAACACAGACTCTGAAGATGATGTTCCCAGCACGATAAGTAACTCTTCTTTAATATAGCGAATAAATTTGAAGATATTGAAACCATTATATTTAGCGATAGAACCAAGAATTACAACGATAAACAGGATGCAAGTAATATAGAAGCAAATAATCAGCTGGCCCAGTTGTACTAAGCTGCTTATCCCGTATTTACCTATCGTAAAGGCCATTGCACCAAATGCACCAATAGGAGCCAGGCGCATAATCATATTGATGATACCGAAGATAACACGAGAGAAACTCTCGATAACATTGAAGATAAGCTGACCCTTTTCACCCAAATGATGTAGGGCGAAACCAAACAGAACAGCAAACATCAATACTTGTAAAATATTACCGCTGGCAAAAGCACCAATGACACTACTTGGAATAATATCGAGTAAAAAGGGGATAATCCCTTGTTGAGAGGCTTGCTCTGCGTAAACTGCAACCGCTTTAGTATCCAGGGTTGCTGGGTCGATATTCATCCCGGCCCCGGGTTTTACTACGTTAACTATGATTAAACCAATGACTAATGCGATAGTACTGACCACTTCAAAATAGAGCAGTGCTATACCGCCCGTCCTGCCAACAGCTTTCATACTTTCCATACCTGCAATACCGGTTACGACGGTACAGAAAATTACCGGGGCAATAATCATTTTAATTAATTTAACAAATCCATCACCCAAAGGTTTCATCTGGCCACCGAGATCCGGATAAAAATGGCCTAACAAAATACCCAATGTAATCGCTATTAGTACCTGAAAATAAAGAGTTTTGAAGAGTGCAGTTTTCATAATAATGTCCTTTTAGATCAATACACGACAGCTTGTCGCTTTGCTCTCTGCTGTGATTGCAAACAAAACCACAGTAACACCATGGCTATTGTTCGTTGCACTAGATTGTCTTCTTAATATGAAAATAAGAACTGAAACGCTTCAAATGAAAGTAATAACCCAGATTAACGAAGTCGCTTGCAGCTGGAAGGAACTGATCTCAGGTGTTCGAAACACCAAAAAGTGTTAACTAGTTGATTCAGCAGCCTGTTGGTGAATGTGCGAATCAGAATGTTCCGACGATATAATTTACTCTATCTTCCATTATTTGATAGTAGAGGTGACATGATTATCATACTGGCTTTTTTTCTGATGATAAGTGTAAGTCAGTGGGTTGTATAGGTCGCATTACAATAGATCTTACTTTTAATTGTCAGCTTTAAACCACCTCTTCAAGAGGTGGTTTGTTACTTAATAAGAGAAGTGCAAAAATATCGTCAGTGACATATGCAGCTGCAATTATTGAATGTATATTACTTTTTAAGTAGATTAATAGCAGGGTATCCTTGTTGATTTCAATTAATCTATATTTTTAATTATATGCCTCACAGGTATGAAGCGAAGACAAACGGTGGACATAGACAGACTCTGTGATTCATTGAGAAATACTCAGGTAACGTGAAGTATGATGAGTATAAATTATTTACTAATAATATTATCTGTATATTCTGAACTATAAAAATCTGGGAATCTTTCCAGATGATCTCTAAGCCGTAACGTCGCTTCATTTGCTTTACTTCGACTGCTATTATTCTTAGCTCTAATCAGGCGATCATGAGACTCTTCATCCAGTCTAATCATTACAACTCCTTTTTTTGTTACTTTATTTTTGCTGTCTTCCATTTACTCTCCTATTACATATAATATATTAATTGCTATTTGATATGTTTAAAATTATTCATGAGGTTAATGTTTTTTGTTTTTTCCCAAAAAAGATAACATGACTATATTTTCAATGTATATACTTACCATGCTTAAAATTATCTTAATCATACAGTTATTATGCTCATCGATTCTCTTCGCTTACAAAAAATCGAGTGACTTAGGGGGTGTGTTAAGTTAATAATTTTTTATGATTAATAAAATACATGGGCGTATAATATAATGCAAGAAAAGAACATTAAAATAGACGTTAATCAAAATATATCATTAAAGAAGATTGGAGATAATATTTCATTTTTAATGAAAAAACATGGAGTAGATACACAGAGGCTAAGTAGTGATACGGGTATAGGTGTTGCAACAATAAAAAACCTAAGGAGGGGGATAGGTAATCCAACGATATCGACATTATCATCTATTGCTGATTTTTTTCATGTTACAGTGGGTATGATAACAGATGCATATATTTTTCAGCTATCTGAATTATCTTGTAGCAATGTGTTAACTATACCATTGCTAAAGTATTCAGAAATTGAAGATTATATTTTAAATTCATTTATCCCCACCGCAAAATATACTACCGAAGTCGATGATCCCAAAGATGACTCTATCTTTTCCTTTGAAATCAATAATAATGCTTTTTCTCCTGAAATAGAAAAATCTTCAATCTGTATTGTTTCACTGAACGAAAAAAGTAATGACGGTGATATTGTACTGGTAAAAGTAAAGGATTATCCGATTCTGTTACGAAGAGTGTATTTTGGTGCTCAAGGTATTATGTTTTTAAATATATCTTTAGAAACAGATTCATCACCAGTACAATACAAAAACCATAATATAATAGGTGTGTTGTTGAAAATTGTTAAGAGACTAAAATAATGAGATTGATTATTTGTTTTTTTAAGTATATTTCAAAATCTTTTTCTCCCTCATTTATCTATACGTTAGATAAAAGCTTTCTATGTGAGAATGAAAATTTCTGGCTTTTTAAAGAGTTCGGAACACATACATATATAATAAAAACCTGGAAACAGCTACAAGAAGGTAATTTTATTCGCTATTTAAATCCTAAAGATATGGCATACATTGCCAGTGTTGAGGTAAGGAAAGTAATGGAAGGTGCTCGCCTGCGTATTAGTGAAGAAAAAAGAGGTGGTGTATATATTCTTAGCTGCAAGGATATGAAAATTTCAGTAACCGCTAAGGATTTCTTAAATGACTATGCTTTGGTGAGTAGAACAGAACATCATGATGTTGTGCGAATAGCTTATTCTGCTGGAGTGAAAAAAGGAAGATTAATATCATCTTATACTCCTGAAATAATAGCCTCTCATGAGAAGAATGAGAGGCAAATACTGACAGTGATTAAATGAAATGTGTTTCAGTATAAACCCGGTCAGTGAGTGAGATAATATTAAAACCGCTAGCCATAATATTTTTCACTTCACTGGTTCCGTTTACCCACTGTGAGCTTACTGCTGGAGCAACGGAGATAAGGGTATGACCTAATTTTTGCTGGCTGAGAGTATGTGCATGCCCGGTACCTAAAAAATGAATCGGATAATCCTGGCAGAGTGACAGTAAGATATCCGCGTTAATTAACTTGCAGGAGTCGACCAGCGGAGTCCCTACTGAAAGTGGATGATGATGCATAAATAAGGCTATTTTCTGGTCTTTTTCTGCCGTTAATGATGACGTTAAGCGTAAAATCTCATGGTCCGGGATAAAACCATAGTCTTCACCATTAACCACCGTATCCAGGCTATATAACCTCCAGGTACTGTCGGAAAAACTTTCAATATTACAGATGTTTTTACGGCCGGATGAACAGGCTTGTAGTGTTTTATTATTGTCATGATTACCCCCTATTATTGAGTAGAGTAAATCCAGTTTATCCATCTCATCAAAAAATAACTGGTAAGAACTGGCTTGTCCTTCATGTGAGATGTCACCCGTTACCACTATATAATCTATATTTAATGTTGCTTTTCGTTGCCTGATAAATTCTATCGTGCTGGTAAAGTGATTATCATATTGACTGTTTTCCTGTGGTGATAAATGTAAGTCAGTGATCTGAAGAATGCGCATGTGAAGGAACCTTATTTTTTATTGTTAAATACTTTAATAGGGTTGTAAGATTCGTCCCAGTCATAATGATCGGTTTTCTCAATTTTCTTGACAATGGCTACCAGCCATATAGCAACAGGAAGGAGAATTATTGATATTATTACCTTATATGACCAGGTGGTGGAGATGATATTAATAAGCTGACTGAAACTGTATTTTCCAGACAAGCTAATAGGATAGGATGTTAATAATAAAGCTGCCTGGGTAAGCATAGAACCTATCAGATAGCGGACTAAAAACCATTTCCCTGAGAATGAAATCTTTAATTTGGAAATTATAAACCCATTAATAAAATATGAAATAGGAACTGAGGTCCATGTTCCAATCATTACACGCCAAAAATCATGGTATAAGGCGTAGTAATGTGGTGATATTGGATGGTTATCGACCTGGGTGATAGAGCATATATAGAGCAAGAGAACATAAATACTTTGACAGAAAACCATAATCCAAATGGATCTTACCGCCATGCGATAACCATAGACTTCTGCAAGCACAGTAGATATAAGAAAGCAGAGCGAGAATATTATTCCGCTAGCTGTTATTTTAAACTGATATATATCAAAAACTTTATAAACTAACGTATCACAGGTTATCATTATAGTAACCGTTAGTCCGACAAATAATCCATAGAGCTTATATGATGAGTTCATTTTTTAACCGCAAAAATTAAAGGGAAATGAGTAAACCAGGCGACTAAAACAGGTTCCTCTGGCTATGATCACGGTGACACAGTATTAACTACTTACAAAAGTAATCTATTAAAAAACGCTCATCAAAAATTAATTTTTAATAAGAAAAAATAGAGTGTGTGGATATATCCGTATTTTTAGGAGAAATGATATTTTAATACTGTTAACTCTATGTTTTTTACTGTAGTTTTTAAGGGTTGGAAACAGTGCTGGATGATTAAATCAGGAGTTAACAGCATGATAATGATATTTTTTTTTGGTTTTTAGAGAGGGGTGACTTTTTATGAAATATATTTTAACCCACGCTAAATATGACCTGTTTGTGCCGAGCTGCAGAAGGGTTGGGTTATTTTGGCGGTGATTGAAAAGCTAATTCAACAGAAATAATAGTCTCTCATGGCCAGAATAAAAAGACTCTTACAGAGAGTCTCGTGATAAATAATTACTATTGATTTTTATTGTCTCTGTGTGTTTTTCTGAATTAATAATATGAAGCGCACTCAAACGCCCGATTTCATAATGTGGGAGCTGTACCGTAGATAATGCAGGAATAAAAAGATCGCCTACACCAACCATATTATCATAACCTATGACAGCGACATCTTGAGGTATTTTTATATTATTTGATAATAATACTTGATAAACAATAAAAGCTATTCTGTCATTGCCACAAATCACCGAGTCAAAAAGAGGTTTGCCGTTCTTGATATTCATGATTATTTTTTCTGGAATATCAAGATAGTGAGTGTCACCGTCTTCCATATAAATATGCGTCAGAGTATCGGGATTGATATTATGTTCCCGAAATGCTTGTTCAAGGCCTTCTCTGCGTCTGCTACTGGCTACCCGTTGATGAGGAAGGTGTATACATAGGGGTCTTCGGTATCCCGCTTTGATAAGACTCTGGACCGCATCATATTGCCCCTGTTTATCATCCGGAATAAAGCTGGCTAATTGAACATTCTCACTTTCGCAGTTGGCAAGGACACAGGCATAGTTCAGTAGCTTAGCGGGGACCTTAACATTGCGTAAACCCATAGTGGTATAGATTATCCCCGAGGGTCTGTAGGATAAAAGCAGATTAGTAATATCATCAGGATTATCATGTTCAAGCATATTGATAACAAAACTATGCCAGCCTTGAGAACGTGCAGTCTCTTCAATTGCCAGTGTAATATCAACTGAAAATGGTGTGGTGACGGTATCTAATGCCAGAACACCAATAGAATTTGGTGTGGTTCTGGCCCCTCTAATCTTCAATGCTGAGAGATTTGGAACATAATTAAGCTGCTTAATTGCCGACTGTACCTGAATTAATGTCTCAGGGTTGAGCTTCTCTGGCGTATTAATTGCGCGGGAAACAGTCATAAGAGAAACATTAGCCAGCTGAGCGACAGCTTTCAGAGACGACATCCAGATAACTCCCCTCATTAGTGATATGAAGCCTTAATAACATCACCTTATTGACGACTAAAAAAATTTTGCGGAAAAGTATGATGGTTGTCACAATATCGAAGTGTTAACGTTAACTTTTATGATTAACATCTAAAATTTTTCAATAAACCGATGACCTCATCATCAAGTTAACGTTAACTCTGCAAAAAATAACTCTCCAGGTGTATGACATGAAAAAGGAACGCGCTTCGCATGCTTATCTGACTTTGAGTGCACTGCTGTTTTTTTTCTTTGTAACATGGTCTTCATCAAGTTCTTTACTTTCAATTTGGTTAAGCCAGGAAATAGGGCTTAAACCTACCGATACCGGTATTATTTTTTCAGTGCTGTCGATCTCTGCATTTTTCGCACAGATTTTTTATGGATTTATTCAGGATAAATTAGGATTACGTAAAAATCTGCTCTGGTTTGTTGCACTATTATTGGCATTATCGGGTCCTGCCTATTTAATATTTGGCTATCTTCTCAAAATAAACATCCTTCTGGGCAGCATATTTGGCGGATTATTTATTGGTTTGACCTTTAATGGTGGGATTGGCGTATTAGAAACCTATACAGAGCGTGCTGCCAGAAACAGTAACTTTGAGTTTGGTCGGGCAAGGATGTGGGGATCGCTGGGCTGGGCATTTGCTACATTCTTTGCCGGACTTTTATTTAACATTGATCCTCGCCTGAATTTTTGTGCAGCATCAGTATCAGGGATTATTTTTTTCTTCCTGCTGGCAAGACTGAATGTTAATTACTCGGTTAATGAAGAATCATTAAATACGCAACATAGTCGAATTTCTATCGAAGATGCTTTATGCCTTTTAACCTTGCCACGCTTCTGGGCTCTGGTATTTTTCTTTATCGGAACCTGCATTTACGGTGTTTACGATCAACAGTTTCCTATCTATTTTTCTTCACAGTTTCCTACTCTGAAAGAAGGTAATGCGATGTTTGGTTACCTGAATTCATTTCAGGTTTTTTTAGAAGCTGCTGGTATGTTTTGTGCACCTTGGTTTGTTAATCGAATTGGCGCCAAAAATGGCTTAATTTTTGCGGGAATGGTGATGGCAATACGCATGCTATCTTCAGGAGTCGTTGAAGGTCCATTACTTATTTCTGTCACTAAGCTCTTACATGCGGTTGAGCTACCTGTTCTTCTTATATCAATATTTAAATATAATAATTTAAATTTTGATAAGCGCTTGTCATCAACACTTTATTTAGTTGGTTTTGCCTGCACAAGTTCAATTATTGGTACTGTGCTATCGCCTCTCGCGGGATGGAGCTATGAGAAATTTGGTTTTGCTCAGTCTTATTTAATGATGGGCTCTATGGTTTTCACCACAACGTTTATTTCAATCTTTCTTTTGCGTTCAGCTCAATGCCCCCCTGAGCAGTCTGTCACGCAAGTTAATCCCGTATAAATTTATCAGGACTATTTTATGACTTCATTATTACAGCTGGCAGAAGCAGCTATTGAGAAAAATAAACATAACGTTAATAAAAGATGGTATCCGGTCTTTCATATTGCAGCCCCGGCAGGCTGGATAAATGATCCCAACGGTTTAGCCTGGTTTGATGGCTGGTATCATGTCTTTTATCAGTTCCATCCCTATTCTACCCACTGGGGGCCAATGCATTGGGGCCATGTCCGTAGTAAAGACTTAGTTCGCTGGGAATCGCTGCCAGTTGCACTGGCACCAGAGGGGCCGGAAGATAAAGATGGTTGTTTTTCTGGCTCTGCTGTCGTTGATGATGATGCCCTTGTGCTTATCTATACTGGACATAAGTTTGAAGGTGATTCCAGAGAAGATGATGCGCTCTATCAGGTTCAATGTATGGCCAGAAGTACAGACGGTATGACCTTTGAACGACAAGGAATAATCATTGATACACCACCGGGCCTGCATCATTTCCGCGATCCTAAAGTATGGCGAGAGGGTGATGACTGGTATATGGTCGTCGGTGCTCGTATAGGTGACTGCGGACAGGTTCGGCTCTATCGTTCGCATGATTTGTATCAATGGCAAGATGAAGGGATTCTGGCTCAGTCTGAACCCGGCATGGGCTATATGTGGGAATGCCCTGACTTCTTCAGATTAGACGATAAATACGTTCTGATGTTCTCGCCTCAGGGAATGGCGGCCGAAGGCTATAACAACCGTAATCTTTTCCAAAGTGGCTATTTGATTGGTGACTGGTCGCCTGGTCAGCCTTTTGTTCACAATAACGATTTTAAAGAAATGGACCATGGGCATGATTTTTATGCACCGCAAAGCCTTCAGGGGCCTGATGGCCGGCGTATCGTTATTGGCTGGCTTAATATGTGGGAATCTGCAATGCCAGAGCAGCAAGATGGTTGGTCTGGTCAGCTTTCATTACCGCGTGAGCTTGTGCTTACGGGGAACAATCGATTGTTAAGTAAGCCCATCGCCGAATTAGCCTCACTGCGTACAGATAACCAGGTTATTGGCATGACAGAAATAGACAGTGAGAAAAAGACTCTTGCGTTTCAGACTGATGCTATTGAGCTGCAATTGACATGGAATATTACTGCATCAAGTGCTGAACAGTACGGTATTACACTGGCTACGGGTCTACGTATTTATGTCGATAATCAGTCAAACCGCCTATTCCTTGAACGCAGCTATCCAGAATTTAATATTGAAGGATCGAGAAGTATTCCCCTTTCAAATACTGAACTGTTGTCCTTACAAATATTTATCGATCGTTCGTCGGTAGAGGTATTTGTTAATAACGGTGAGTACTGTCTCAGTAGTCGTATTTATCCGAGTGAAAAACCAAGAGATATCGCTATATTCTCTAATCATGGCCGGGCAGTATTAACGGATTGTGAGTACTGGACTTTAAAATAAAAAACTCACCCGATAATTAGCGATAAGAATGGCGACCTTATGAATGAATAGGTGTGGTGACACACCTTTGATGAGAGCTATAATATGAATAGAATATCGAATCATTCTAATTTTTTAAATTTAAATTCACAGACAATAATTAAACAGAGAAAGAGGAAGTTTCTACTCATTTTTTCTATTTCTGTTTTTTCCTCATTCGCATACAGTGAAGGTTATACCAGACACTATCAAAGTTATTTTGATAGTGAAAATAAGGTGGACGCAGTTCAGCATCAGATAAAGCCTGATGTAAAGGCTGGGCCACAACAGCAGCTGACTTCTGTGGTGCAGAATAAGCCCCTGTATAAAAAAACTCAGAGCAATGATGTGTTAAGTCCTTCTTCTCCTTCTTTAGCAACCGCAGTGAAGGAGAAGAGTAATCTTAATACTGAGGAGCAAGTGAGTGTTTTACGCCTCAGACAAAATGAACTTCCGGTCCACTGGGACAGCATTGGTAATAACATGGAGGCAGGCGGCCTACATGGCAATATAGGTTCTCAAATAGAAATTGATGATAATCGGCGAAGTGATAATTCTAAAAATCACGGTAAGTTCAAGTTTGCCACGATACAAGCGTTTCTCAGGCATGATGAGTTACCGAACTGGTATTTTGGATTTTATAATGCTCGAGAAGATAATTATAAAGGTACCTTCACAAATCAGGACTATAGTGGTTCTAATACAATTAATGAAATCTTTGTTGGACATATATTTGAAACCTGGCGTGGAAATATTGGTACTGAGCTTATGGGCGGCTCGGAGACAGGAACGAAACGCTGGAAATATCGATTAAAACTCTGGCAGGACTTACGACTATCGAGTAAGTGGAGTGTAGCAGGCTATCTTTTTGGTGAATATCAGCCACAAAATAGCCAACCGGGAAATAATGATTTATCCCAGCAAATTTTTGAGACAGAACCGGTGTTACAGTATCTGGTCAATCCAGATATGGGCATCTATCTGCGACCTTTCTATTCTTACAAGCGGCAGGAAAGAGATAATTGGGGCGATATTGTTGAGCAGGAATGGAAAACCAGTATTGGTTTATGGCGTAACTGGTACCCACTACTGTCTTCTGTCTATTTAGGGGTGGGTCAGAAAAAAACAACCAATGCCAGCGATGCAAGTGTTCTCTTCTATGACAGTCGTTATAAATATATCGGTGGAACACTCAGTTATCCCGTTATTGATGATTTAAGGTTGTATGGTGAATTCAAGGCTTCATTTGGTAAAGAGGATGGTGACTGGGCGCAAAAAGGATCCTACTGGAGTCCCTTTACTATTATCGGTCTTGTCTATAACTTCTAGGTTAAGGAAATAATATGAAAAAAATAATTTATCATATTTTGTTAGTGGCATTAGGCGCTTTCTTACTTAATCATGCTGCTTATGCTCAAATGGGTAAAGAAACATTAGAGAATAAAAAAATAACCTCAGTTAAAAGTTTTTTCCCTAAGGTTGATGGTTCTTTTATTGGCGATCCTATGCCAATGTATGACGACGATGAATTCAATGTTTTTTATCTCAATGACATTCGAGGTGGAGGTGATTTAGGGGTTCACGCGATTCATTTGTTATCGAGCAGTGATTTATATGAATTTAAAAATCACTCAGAAGTTATTCCTTATATTAATAATGTTGATGATCCTGAACTTCTATTAGGAACAGGTTCAATTATTAAGATCGGCGATACTTGGCATGCATGGTATACCGCGCATAACCAAAATGTTTTTCCGGTAGAATCCGTTATGCATGCTACCAGTAAAGATAAACTCAACTGGACTAAGCATCCTGAAGATACCCTTCTGCCAGGCAAGAACTATCGTGGTAATGATTTTCGTGACCCTCATGTTGTCTGGATCCCGGAGCGTCAGGAGTACTGGATGCTGATAACGACCCGGAGTAATGGACGTGGAGTTATTGCGCGTTACAGTTCTAAAGATCTTAAGAACTGGCAGGATCAGGGGATATTTTTTGATAACGATACGATAGCACCTGACTCTAATTTAGAATGTCCTACGCTGGTCTATTTTAACGGCCGCTGGTACCTGACCTTTAGTGATCAATGGCCTCTGCGTTTAACCCAGTATCGCGTAGCGGATAAGCCAGAAGGTCCATGGCGTAAGCTGGATGACTATGCTGTGGATAGTGCAGGTTTTTATGCCGGAAAAATGACCTTAAAAGATGACAGACTTTTCATTTTTGGATGGGTACCGACGAGATCTGGAAATAGCGATAAGGGTAATATTGACTGGGCCGGAAACTTAGTGGCTCATGAACTCGTTGCTGATAAAGATGGACAGCTAAGAAGTATCATTCCTCAGGAAATAGAGAAGATAATTGATGAAACTAAAGGCGATACTCGTCCGTTAAAAAGTATTAAAACCCTCGAGAATAGCTTTAGTTTTGGTCGATTAAAGTCTGAGATTTATGCTCCATTACCTGCAAAGGGAGTCATAACAGGCAGTGTCACTCTTCCTTCTGATGGTATGGTAATAAGTTTTGGTGTTGATATTAATAATGTTGGTGCTGCTTATCCAAACTTAGTTTTTAACAAGAAAAAAAATAAGGTTTATTTTTTCAATACTGCATTAAATAACATTAATAAATCCAAGGCTGAGTCCTGGATAGATATGCCACTGGGTGAAGAAGTTAATCTTAAAATTATTTATGAAAACTCTATTGCCGTGTTTTATATCGACAACCGTAAAGCCTTTACTACTAGAATGTACAACATGCCTGGTCAGCCGTGGAGCGTCAGCTTCCCTGCCGGGGATATTATTAAAACAACCTTCAATCTTAAACAGATGCCTTAACAGGAGAGTATTATGAAAAAGTATATTGCATCCGCTTTCATGATTTCATTGCTCTCTTCTGGTATTGCCACAGCGAGTATGAGCATTGTTAAAGATAACGCCGGCAATGTTATTGCCGTCGATCCCTGGTCATATCTCGATGAGCCAGTGATGTGGACCTCCATACGTTCCTCTAATCCTAATGGGGGAAAAGTTCATGGAGTTTTGAAAGTTAAGTATGCCATTGAAGACAATAACTGGCGTCACAGCCAGCAGCATGAGGGTAATGATACGTTAACCTTTGTTCAGGGTGTTATGCGTTCGGATGCCCTGCCTGACTGGTATCTGGCCTTCACCAGCGGCCGTAAGACAAACTACAATGGCAGCTGGGAGAGTCAAACTTATATCAGCCAGGATCAATGGACTCAGGTTATTGTCGGACGCGAATCTTTCTATAAGCAATTACGGTATGGCTGGGATGTAATGGGTGGTAGTGTTTCTCTCGATGACCGCTGGCAGGCTCGCTTGAAATTATTTGCTGACCTCCAAATAACTGAGCGTGCATCTCTGTTTGGTTACGCCTATCAACAAATAGATCATCGTCGCCGGGGTGGAAGCCAGAATGACCGGGATGTAAATTCATTCCAATTTGAACCTGGAGCGCAGTACATTATTAATGATACGACAGGCGTTTGGTTCAGAAATCTGTTTTCCTCTGGCAGACTTGAGCGTAATCAATGGGGAGATATTAAGAATAAAGACTGGACTGCTTCTACCGGCATTTGGCATAACTGGGGTAAATTATCAACTACGTTGAGCGGTGGATACGGGCACTATAAGAAAGATAATGCCAGCCAGAGTTCATCAGAAGTCTTTCAAAATACACGCTATAAATTTATGAAGATTTCCGCAAATTATCCTATAACCTCTCGATTTACGTTATCCGGAGAAGTCACTGGTACTGAGATGAAGCAAAATGGAAATTGGGTAACGAATGGTAAGGCTATCTCAACTGAGTATAAAATGATGATCGACTATAATTTCTAGTTCGCCCCTTCCTACTGTTTACAATAGCCATCGTAATTGACCTCGATGGCTATGACCTTTTTACCGTCATATTTTTCCCACATCGCTATTCTGTGATTTTCTCTGCATTCTTTACCCACAGTGGGGAACGTTGGCAGGAAGATATCCCGGCCAAGGCCTGAGTAAATTAATGTTCCTCAGAGTCGGGAGTAATAACTTTAACGGAACCATTCCGGCAATAGGCTAAATAATCTTCAGGTAATGTACTGTCACTGATCAGAACGTCAAATTTTGACAACGGACCAATGCTGGCAGGCGCAACTTCATCAAACAGGGCATGACGCGCCAGCAGAACTTTACGTAACCCGCGCTCTATTGCTTTATGTTTAGTGGCAAGATCATCAGGATTAAACCAGCTGACACCAAAATTTTTATGCACCCCACTAGCGGAGATAAAAACTTTCCGTGGGTTAAGTGAATCCAGCGCTGAGGGATTGTTAGCATCGTAGAAAGCGTCACTTTTGGCTCGATAAGTTCCGCCACAGAGAATAGGTGTCGCGTTAGGTTTTTCATTCAGCGCCATAAATACTCGGTGCGAGTAGCAAATACCGGTAAAGGTGATGTCATCCGGGATCATGCTGATAACCAGTGACATTTCCGGACCATTATCAAAAAAAATCAGGTCGTTTTCACTAACCAGCCCTGCCGCCAGAATCGCAATAGACAAATCGTCCCGATGATGAGGTTTTCCGGTGATATCTGGTGCTGGATTCAAAGGCGCAGGTTTGTTAACCATAACAATATAGCCGCCAAGTAATGTCAGGGGTAACGGCTCATCATCCTGGCTGAAATCCCGACGGATCGTCATCACAGAGACTTCGAGCATCCGGGCTGCATCTTTAAGATGGATGCGGTCGGTTTTTTTCAGTAGTTCCATCAGACGCCGGATTCGCTCTTTCTTCTTAGTCTCCATTCATCCTTTTCCTCTACGCCAATAGGGTTGGTGTCTGTTTCCAGAGTAACATTTTGTGTTTTTTAGAACATCACATAATGATATCACTATACTGCTGCTTACCAAGAATTGAAAGTGTGTTTGTTCACGTTGTTATAATTTTAATTATTTATATTTCATATAATTATGTGTTTTTTTTAGTATTTTAAGATGATCAAAGATAAAGTTTCTGTTTAATAATGAAACAGCACAAATGATCCTAAAGTCGCGATCACAGTCACAAATGATACTTTTGAAACATGATAATGTTACTTAAATATCATTATTGTGTGACAGTTTCTGAGGGGTAGTAAAATGGATATCGCGGTTATCGGCTCCAACATGGTTGATCTCATCACCTATATCAATCAGATGCCTAAAGAAGGAGAAACGCTGGAAGCGCCAGCGTTCAAAATTGGCTGTGGCGGTAAGGGTGCGAATCAGGCTGTTGCTGCTGCCAAGCTCAATTCTAAGGTATTGATGCTGACCAAAGTTGGCGACGATATTTTTGCCGATAATACTATTCGTAATCTCGAGTCCTGGGGTATCAATACGACATATGTTGAGAAAGTCCCTTGTACCAGCAGCGGTGTAGCTCCGATATTCGTTAATGCCAGCTCCAATAATAGTATTTTGATTATTAAAGGTGCGAATAAATTTCTTTCACCGGAAGATATCGACAGGGCGGCAGAAGATTTAAAAAAATGTCAGCTGATTGTTTTACAGCTTGAAGTTCAGCTAGAAACTGTTTATCACGCGATAGAATTTGGTAAGAAACACGGTATTAAAGTGCTATTAAACCCAGCACCTGCATTACGTGAATTAGATATGAGCTATGCCTGTAAATGTGATTTCTTTGTTCCGAATGAAACTGAACTGGAAATATTAACCGGTATGCCTGTTGATACTTATGAGAATATTTGTGCAGCCGCGCGTTCATTAGTTGATAAAGGACTGAATAATATCATTGTCACTATGGGTGAAAAAGGCGCTCTCTGGCTGACTCGCGAACAGCAAGTGCATGTTCCTGCATTTAAAGTGAATGCTGTTGATACCAGTGGTGCTGGCGACGCCTTTATTGGTTGCTTTGTACATTATTATGTTCAGGGCGGTGACGTTGAAGCTGCGATGAAAAAAGCCGTACTTTTTGCCGCATTTAGTGTCATGGGTAAAGGCACACAATCTTCTTATCCGAGTATCGAACAATTTAATGAATATCTGTCTTTAAACGAGTAATTATCCACCCTACATCCTATACCCTGAATAATTCAAGTTGCTTCCGAGCAACTTGATATATAACGGGTATAACACTATAAAAGGTAGCACTATGAATAATAAAAAAATCATTCAGATGCCTGATGGCTATCTGAATAATACCCCACTGTTCCAGTTTATTTTGTTATCCTGTTTATTCCCGTTGTGGGGATGTGCAGCTGCATTAAATGATATTCTTATTACACAATTTAAAAGTGTATTTTCATTAAGTAATTTTGCCTCTGCTTTAGTACAAAGTGCCTTTTACGGTGGTTATTTTTTAATTGCCATTCCAGCCTCCTTAGTGATTAAGAAAACCAGTTATAAAACTGCGATATTAATTGGCTTAATGCTATATATCGTCGGTTGTACACTCTTTTTCCCAGCATCGCATATGGCTACCTATACCATGTTCCTTGCCGCTATTTTTGCGATTGCTATTGGTCTGAGTTTCTTAGAAACAGCGGCCAATACCTATAGCTCTATGATTGGTCCAAAAGCGTATGCGACATTGCGTTTGAATATCAGCCAGACCTTCTATCCGATTGGTGCTATCGCAGGTATTTTACTGGGCAAATATCTGGTCTTTTCCGAAGGTGAGAGCCTGGAAAAACAGATGGCGGGAATGAGCGCAGAACAGATCCACGACTTTAAGGTACTGATGCTGGAAAATACGCTCGAACCTTATAAGTACATGATAATGGTATTAGTAGTGGTGATGGTACTGTTCCTGTTGGTTCGTTTCCCGGCCTGTAAAGTGGAGCAGACTGTGACCCACAAACGTCCATCGGCTATGGATACTCTGCGCTATCTGGCAAGTAATGCCCGTTTCCGTCACGGTATCATTGCTCAATTTTTGTATGTTGGTATGCAGGTTGCCGTCTGGTCGTTCACTATTCGCCTGGCCCTGGAGTTAGGTGATATTAACGAACGCGATGCCTCCAACTTTATGGTTTATAGCTTCATATGTTTCTTTATTGGCAAGTTTATCGCTAATATTTTGATGACACGTTTTAAGGCGGAAAAAGTTCTGATCGCTTACTCCGTTATTGGTGCAGCATTCCTTGCCTATGTGGCACTGGTGCCTGATTTTAGTGTGGTGTATGTCGCAGTCCTGGTCAGTGTATTATTTGGGCCTTGCTGGGCAACGATTTATGCCGGTACGCTGAATACTGTAGACAACGAACATACTGAAATGGCGGGTGCTGTGATTGTTATGGCCATTGTTGGTGCGGCGGTTGTTCCTGCAGTACAGGGCTATATCGCGGATCTGTTCCATTCATTACAACTTTCATTCCTGGTCTCGATGCTGTGTTTTGTCTCTGTCGGAATTTACTTCTGGCGTGAAAGTAAAGTCAGCCAGACTCTGGTTGAAGTGACAGAATCCTGAGGAGAATAACAATGACTACTCGTATTGCCCTGTGGCGGGCCAGTTTCAGTGAATATCCCCGTACTTTGCTGGAAAATGAAAATTTTAAGGTTACCGCATTTTGTTATGCCAGTGGTGTTGAGGCGGTCAGGATACACAATAGTCGCGGCGAATTAGTGATTCTGCCTTGGATGGGGCAGATGATTTGGGATGCGCAGTTTGACGGTCACGACCTGACAATGCATAACATGTTTAAACAACCGAAACTGACGCCGGAAGTGGTAGGAACCTATGGTTGCTTCGCGTTTCATTCCGGTCTGTTAGCGAATGGCTGCCCGTCACCAGAAGATACGCATCCCCTGCATGGTGAAATGGCTTGTGCGGTAATGGATGAGGCATGGCTGGAGCTTGATGGTGATGCGCTAAGTATCAGCGGAAGCTACGAATATGTGATGGGATTTGGGCATCACTACCAGGCATCTCCTAAGGTGGTGATGTATAAAGCAAGTAGCCTGTTTGATATTCAGATGACGGTGAAGAACCTGGCATCAGTTGCTATGCCGCTACAGTATATGTGTCATATGAATTACGCCTATGTGCCGAATGCTACTTTCAAGCAGAACATTCCTGATGAAGCGCTGAAACTACGTGAGTCTATTCCGGCACATGTGAAACCGACAGAACAGTGGTTAGCGTTTAATCAGCGACTGTTGCAGGGCGAGGCCTCTGCAGGAACCTTGAGTGAACCTGATTTTTACGATCCAGAGATAGTCTTTTTTGCGGATAAGTTAGATACCTATACGGATAAACCAGAGTTCAGTATGGTTGCACCCGATGGCACGAACTTTGTCACCCGATTCTCTAGTGAAGAGCTGAACTACGTAACCCGCTGGATCCTCTATAACGGCGACCAACAAGTCGCGGCATTTGCCTTGCCAGCCACTTGTCGCCCGGAAGGGTATCTTGCTGCAAAGCGTAACGGAACTTTACTCCAGCTTGAATCTCAGCAAACCCGGACCTTTACGGTCACGACGGGTATTATGTGATTTGCTGTCCTCACTGCAGCAACGCCCTGGCAACTTGAAGTATGATGGGTATATCCCATTGAAGGGAGGCTGTGTCAGTCTCCCTTCAATGTCTTGATAAAAAAATACCGCCTTATCGGCGGTATTCAACGTATTATCGTACCAGATGCAGAAAGTGAAGGTGTTTTTCGTACTGATCAAGAATGTCGTTTATTAACTGCTCCTGATTCCAGCCCATAATATCATAATCCTGTCCCCCTTCTTTCAGATATACCTCAGCACGATAATACCTGTGCTGCTCAGCCTGATGTTCATCATTGTCCAGTCCGGCAAGTGCAAATGCTGGAGAATTATAGCCACGCAATCTGACTTCATAGATAAAATTGAGTTCATTTCCCAGATCAACTTCAAAGCAAAGACGGTCTTCAGACGCTTCGCTGATATGACTGAATGTACTTTGCTTATTGAGTTCCTCCTGGACCAACACCATGGCAGGCTGAATCACCTCATCCATAAAACGTTTAACGAGTGAACGTCTTGGCAGATGGGCGATGTTACGTAGTCTTCGTTGCCAAGGGATGGGGTTACGTGAAGCAGTCGGTGCGATTGTCGCCATATTCTGGCTGTCCCGCTTAGTAAGATCCCGACGCAGTGCTTTAAGCAGCCCGTATATGGAAAAAAGCAGAATGACAGAGAAGGGGAGAGCACTGGCAATGGTAACAGTTTGTAGTGCACTCAGCCCCCCGGCAATGAGAAGCGCAATGGCCACTACACCCATCAGAGATGCCCAGAATATCCGCTGCCATATCGGCGTATTACTGGAGCCACCTGAAGCCAGGGTGTCTACCACCATCGCCCCGGAGTCAGCCGAGGTGATGAAGAAGACAACAACCATAAGCATAGCAAGAAATGAAAGCACACCTGAAAAGGGGAAGTGTTCAAGGAAGTTAAATAATGCCAGCGCAACATCCTGTTGAACGACATTTGCCAGGTCGGTTGCTCCTTTTGTCATAATCAGATGAATGGCAGTGTTACCAAATACAGTCATCCAAAGAAGAGTGAAGCCAGCCGGTACGAACAGCACGCCAGTAACAAACTCACGGATTGTTCTGCCCCGAGAGACGCGCGCAATAAACATGCCGACAAAAGGAGACCAGGACAGCCACCATCCCCAGTATAAAAGTGTCCAACCGCCCAACCAGTTACTGGATTTAGGCTCATAGGCATACAGGTTGAATGTCTTACTGACCAACTCTGAAAGATAACCACCTGTATTTTCTACGAAAGATTTAAGAATTAGAACTGTCGGGCCTAATAGCATTACCAGAGCAAGAAGTAATAATGCCAGGCTAAGGTTCAATTCGGAAAGAATTCGTATCCCTTTATCTAGTCCGGAAACTACGGAGATCGTCGCCAGTCCGGTAATTACCACGATAAGTATTACTTGTACCGTTTCATTAATAGGAATGCCAAAGAGATGGTTGAGGCCTGCGTTTACCTGTAATACGCCATACCCTAGCGAAGTTGCGACACCAAAGACGGTGCCAATGACAGCAAAAATATCAACAGCGTGCCCAATGGGACCATATATCCGATCACCAATAATCGGATACAGGGCAGAGCGAAGTGTCAGAGGAAGACCATGTCGGTAGCTGAAAAAAGCCAGAATTAACGCTACAATCGCGTAAATCGCCCAGGCATGAAGTCCCCAGTGGAAAAATGTCAGGCGCATAGCCTGCTTTGCGGCTTCAATCGTTTCAGGCGTGCCCACGGGAGGAGAAAGATAGTGCATTACCGGTTCAGCGACGCCAAAGAACATCAAGCCTATCCCCATCCCGGCAGAAAACAGCATGGCAAACCAGGAGTGATAACTGAAATCAGGCTGAGAATGGTCCGGTCCGAGCTTTATATCGCCATAACGGGACAGACCGAGGTATGTCACACTGAGCAGTATCAGCGCCACAGCCAGAATGTAAAACCAGCTGGCATTAATGAATATTTGTTGTTGCAATATTTTGAGATTTTTGTCTGCAAAATCAGGGAAAATAGCAGCAAACGCAACGAGAAGAAAAATTAATAATGCAGAAGGGAAAAATACTGCTTTATTAATATGGCTTTTGGGCCCCTTCAGGGGAGCGTCGTTCTCACTCATAATTGTATCCATTCCATTTAAATTAAATTTCTTATCTGGATGAGGTCTGACAATAGCTTGTTGTATCCAATGCTCATCTGACGAGTAGTTTAGCTTAATTGACACTTGAATGTCTGAGATACATCTATTCTGGGTTTCCTACGAGAGCAGTGCGGCAGTATCGCCGCGGTAATCACAACTAAAGGTATTAAGCTGATCCGATAGTGGAAACCTTGTGAAAGAGTTGAATATTATAAGATATCAGCAGCCTGGTTATCGTTATAAGAAAGCGTCTAAAGAACACATTGAGGCTCTGCCCGGATTATCATCAAGAGATGTAATAAATAGTTTCTGAGGCAGGACAAGGATTATGACAAAGGCAAAAACCGTTAATTCACCACTGATGTTCTGAAGGTTACCGTACCGGATAAAATGGAACATCACAAATGGAGTAAAAGCGATACGTTCTATGCAGAAAGTACAGTGCTGTCTGAAACGTGATCTTTCCCGTGAAATCTATGCACTGCTACGCAATCAAAATCAACAGATTGATAATGCTAGAAATAACTTGACTCTTAGAAGGTCGTCAGCACCTGTCATACTTCAAGTTGCTTGAGCGTTACTTTCGTAGGAATAGACCGCATCTATAACTCGCGGCCTATCCCTGGCTTATTTAAGTAGAGAGTACTAATACAAAAGATTTAGCTTGTTATCGTCTTCGCCAGATAAACCCATACTGGTGCGGCAATAATAAAGCCAATCACTGAAACAGCTAATGATGAGGTCCCAGTTCGGGTATAAACCTGGTAGCTACTTGAGATGATAATTCCTGAGAATGCCGGAGGTAATGCCACACTCAGTACTAACATTTGCAGGATATGTGAATCGAGACCACATGCCCATCCAGCCAGAAGGAAGACTCCAGGCATCAGGATAAGTTTGAAAAATGTATTATAAGCAACCTCAGCATCCAGCTCTATCTTATAGGCTGATAATGTTAAACCTGCTGCAAACACGGCAACACTTGAGTTTGCTTTAGCCAGTAATACAAAAGTCGGGTCAACCTCAGGAGGTACTTTTATACCAATCAAAACTAAAATAACCGCAAGGACAGGCGCCCAGACCACGGGTTCTTTGATGACGGAAAGTAGTGTACCGCTAGTCGATGCACTATCCGGGGATTTTGTTTTATTACCCGCATTCAGTAAATATAATCCTATTGGAATAGTAATCGCGTTAACCACGATGGCGACGATAGCGATAACTAAACCGGTTTCAACCCCGGTACCATAAAGTGGGTCCAGGATAGCGAAACCTAAAAAACCTATTGTTGGCGATCCGGCAATCAGAGCACAAACTGCTGCCTCTGCTTTGGTTCTTTTAAAAAACCACTGAAGAGTGAAATAGGAAACCATAAATAATCCTACTAACCCAACAAAACTGATGACTCCCAGAGTTGCGTTCTGCGCTAACATTTCACGATCTGCACGCACAATTGAGATAAATAACGCGGCAGGTAAGGCAAAATTTAAAACCAATTTATTGAATATTCTCGCCTGATCCGACTTAAATTCATTGGTTCTTCCAGAAATATAACCAATTAACATAATAACAATGATTGGAATAAGATCTGAGACGAGCATCTTTGAGATGAATTGTTCCATTCGTGAATCCTTTATCTATGGACACATAGAAGTCGCGTGAATTCATGATAATAAAAGTAATATTTGCGGGTCTAGCCTAAATATCGCCACCAGAGGTGGCGATATATGAAGATAATAATTATTTTACGACCGGACAGCGTGCTGCACGTAACGAATTCATCAATCTGTCATCAACATCAAGGTGTCCCTGAACTAATGCTGGTGGCGTTAATGCCAGCCATTGGTTCAATGAAATATCACGGTAGTCAGCGCGATTGAAAACATTCAGGACATGAACCGTTTCGGTTCCGGTATTCTCGATATAATGGGCAAGGTTTTTAGGGACATAGCCTACATCACCTGCGGTATAATCGAATGTTCTGGCGTTAGCCACTGAGTTGAATACCGTCATACGGGCTTGCCCGGTGAGATAATACTGAATTTCATCTGAATCAGGATGCCAGTGAATCTCTCTCATACCGCCAGGCTCAATTTCAATCATTAACATTGCCATGCTGGTAACATTAAAGTTTTTTACATCAATAACTTTAGTCGTTCCACCAGGCCATTGAGTTGCAGGGATATCTTTACCACGGAAAACATATTTCCCGGTCATCTGTGCCGCACCCAGTTCTTTTCTTACTTGCTCGATATCTTGAGGAACAGGCTGTCTGAAAATATACTTTTCTTTTGCAGGGATATTGTCAAAGGCACTTTCAGGCACACCAAAGTTTTTCGCTAACACTTCTTTCGGTGTATGGGCGAATAACTCAGTAACCAGTAATGTCTCGTTCTCAGAGAAATTACCATCATTAAATATGAGGACAAACTCAGTACCTTCATCCAATCCTTGAATAGCATGAGGGAAACCGGCGGGAGCAAACCAGAGATCCCCTGCTTCTAAATCTTCGACAAGTGTATTACGTTGATCGTCAACCAGATAAAAACGGACACGTCCCTGGGTAACATAAGCCCATTCAGCTTCTTTATGCCAGTGTAGTTCACGAACCACACCCGGGCCGAGGCGCATATTCACTATTGCCAGTTCTTCAAGAGCAGGACACTCCCGAATAGTAACTTCGCGTGCCCATCCACCATCTTCTAAACGGTTGTGAGCCATTGAGAAAGGAAACTTTAGATTAGGCATGCCGCCATTATCTGTTACCGGTGGGAGGAGAATATTAGGGTTCATTTTATCTAGTACAATATTACGCGGGCCTGGATCATCAGCGCCGTGAGAACCACGGATAGGTTGAGGTGCAGAGGTGTCAGTCATATCAATACTCCGTAGTAAAAGTAAAAGAACAACAACGGAATAACTTTAGCAGAGAAAATTAATTATATTCTTTATTTTTTTTAAAATGTGCATCAGACCACTTGATTATTATTGAATAAATTTTATTTTAGCTTTTAATTGTTTTTTTTTGAATTTTTTAGTGGATTATATTTATTCATTTTATATGTTTAATCCCAATCAAAAAATTACGCTGCAGACTCACCGTCTGCAGCATATCTATTACTTATGTAACGCTATTCCTTTCAGAGCTTTATCAACATCTTTTTTAGACCCTTGAATTGCAATTCCAACAAAGTCCATATCTTCTGCATTTTCAGCCTTAAAGACTTCACGGTTCGCTTCATCATGGCCGGTAGCAAACATGGCATAGATATAGGGAATAATACATAACTCTCGTTCCAGCCCTTTACGATGTACTTTTTGTAACTCATCCCGGCTGGCTTCAAAAATCAGCATTGGCTGACCAGAAATACCACCATACTGGCGATTCAGGGAGTCAATATAGGGCTGTCCGATTATATCCGGGACAGAAGACGCAATTCCTGTTGCCAGAAAAGCGACAACATTTAATCGCTGCCAGGTGGGTAAATCATTACGTACAATAAAGGCTATTTTGGTATCAAACATGATGAGGTATCTCTGGTTATATCTGTTGAGGAAGATATCATCAGAAATTACCCGTATCTCAGTCTAGAATGTTTGTGCAACGTCGCTGATAGGCAGCAGGACTTAAGCGGTATGCACGTTGAAACCAGCGTCCCATATGGCTTTGATCTGAAAACCCGACCTGATCAGCCACCAGTACAGGCTCGATACCTTTTGCCAGCAAAACACGCGCAGTACGGAGTCTGAGGCGCACCAGCCAGGCATGCGGCGAGAGTCCATAATGTTTTTTAAACTGCCGACTTAATCTAAAACGATCGATACCTAATTGGTGAGACAGTTCATCCAGTCCCATATCTGAAGCCATATTTTCATGTAAATAGTCTCTTAATTTTTGTATCTGCTTGGGTGAGTGACTTGATAAAGACTGTGGTTTTTGAATGATATGACGGGAAAGTAGGGTCAGTAGATTATCTAACCCTTGGTCTCGTGCCAGCCGCCCTTCCTGCTGATGAATAGCAAAAAATGCCTGCTGTATGGCAGAGATTAATAGTGGGTCATCAGTCAGGGTATTACTGAAGGCTGACTCTATTCTGGATATATCCCCTAAACCTCGACGCTGCATCATGGTGGATACCCAGTTTTGAGGCAGATATAGCATCATATAGGTGAAACCATTGTCATCAATAGCATGGCCATCATGTACCGCACCTGGTTCAATCAGCATGGCGCTGCCTGGGGTGCTGGTATGTAAAAAACGATGACAATTAAAGCGCTGTAGACCTTGAACAGTGACCCCGACCAGCAGCTCATCATGGTCATGTGCATCGTAAGCATGTCCCCGAAAATGTGCGTTGATGCTTTCAATGCCAGTTTCATCATTACGTCGCAGATCCAGCCAGTCCTGGTTCAGTAGATCTTTTGGTGACGTCATTTTGAAATGCCCTGATTCGTTAAGTGTTTAATTTATATTATTAAATAATTTCAAAGCCTGTATCTTTACTATGGATATAGAGTTGATTGTTACCTTTCTATTTCTACGTCATAAAACTGTCATAAAACGTACATATAGTTGTCACTGAACTGTCCTACTTTCTATCCTGTATTCAACTTAACAATATCTTATGAACATCTGGCAGGAGACATTATGAACGTTATCCGTACTACTGTCGCAACGGTTGTTACCGCGGCGCTGGCCATGAGCTCTACCGCAGCATTTGCCGCTGCAAGCCTGACCGGTGCAGGTGCAACATTCCCTGCGCCAGTGTATGCCAAATGGGCTGACACTTATCAAAAATCGACGGGTAATAAAATTAACTACCAGGGGATCGGTTCTTCTGGTGGTGTTAAGCAAATTCTTGCTAACACCGTTGATTTTGGTGCCTCTGATGCGCCACTGTCAGATGAGAAATTAAAAGAAGATGGTCTGTTCCAGTTCCCTACCGTTATCGGTGGTGTGGTCATGGCTGTTAACTTACCTGGCCTGAAATCTGGAGAACTGGTTCTGGATGGCAAAACTCTGGGTGACATTTATCTTGGTAACATCAAGAAGTGGAACGACCCGGCAATTGCTAAATTAAACCCAGGTTATAAGTTACCTGAGCAGGATATCGCGGTTGTTCGCCGTGCCGATGGTTCTGGTACTTCGTATGTTTTCACCAGCTACTTGGCGAAAGTAAACCCAGAGTGGAAAGAAAAAATTGGTGCTGGTTCAACGGTAAACTGGCCAACCGGTCTGGGTGGCAAGGGTAACGATGGTATCGCCGCTTTCGTACAGCGTCTGCCGGGTTCAATTGGTTATGTTGAGTATGCTTATGCTAAGCAAAATAACCTCGCCTATACCAAACTGGTTTCTGCTGACGGTGAAGCAATCAGACCAACAGAAGAAAACTTTGCTAACGCGGCTAAAGGCGCTGACTGGAGCAAAACTTTTGCTCAGGATCTGACGAATCAGAAAGGCGCAGGTGCATGGCCAATCACTTCTACTACCTTCATTCTGGTTCATAAAGAGCAGAAGAAGCCAGAGCTGGGTATTGAAGTTCTGAAATTCTTTGACTGGGCTTACAAAGACGGTGCCAAAGAAGCGAATGCTCTTGATTACGCTACTCTCCCAGAGTCAGTGGTTGAGCAAATTCGTGCAGCATGGAAAACAAATATCAAAGACAGCTCTGGTAAAGCGCTGTACTGATTGTAAATATCCGGGATAACGGTATGTTATCCCGGTTAATTCAGCCACGATAAAGAGTACGCTATGGCAGTGACCAAGCCGACATTCAAAGCGCCTGGTAAACAGGGCGACATCATCTTCAGTGCACTGGTAAAACTGGCTGCGCTGATTGTGCTATTTCTGCTGGGCGGGATTATTATCTCCCTGATAATATCCTCATGGCCAAGTATTCAAAAATTTGGCTTTTCCTTCCTGTGGACTAAGGAATGGGATGCACCTAATAATATCTATGGTGCTCTGGTCCCTATCTACGGAACGTTAGTTACCTCATTTATAGCTCTGCTGATTGCTGTACCAGTAAGTTTTGGTATCGCTCTGTTCCTGACGGAACTGGCACCAAACTGGCTAAGGCGTCCGCTGGGTATCGCAATTGAACTGCTGGCCGCTATTCCCAGTATCGTTTACGGTATGTGGGGCTTATTTATTTTTGCGCCACTGTTCGCAAAATACTTCCAGGTTCCAGTGGGGAATGTCATGTCCTCGATTCCAATCGTCGGCGAGCTATTTTCTGGCCCGGCATTTGGTATCGGTATTCTTGCTGCGGGCGTTATCCTGGCCATTATGATTATTCCGTACATTGCCTCCGTTATGCGCGATGTGTTTGAACAGACTCCGGTGATGATGAAAGAGTCGGCCTATGGAATTGGCTGTACTACTTGGGAAGTTATCTGGCGTATCGTTTTACCGTTCACCAAAAATGGTGTTATTGGTGGCGTCATGCTGGGACTGGGACGTGCTTTGGGTGAAACCATGGCAGTCACCTTTGTTATCGGTAATACCTACCAGCTCGACAGCGTTTCTCTGTATATGCCGGGTAACAGTATCACCTCTGCGCTGGCAAATGAATTTGCCGAAGCTGAGTCAGGCTTACATACCGCTGCGCTGATGGAACTGGGTCTGATCCTGTTCGTGATTACCTTTATTGTGTTAGCTATCTCGAAATTCATGATTATGCGTTTGGCTAAAAGTGAAGGAGCCAGTTCATGAGCCAGGTAGATGTGCAAAGTATTGCACTGCTGATTGAAAGCCGCCGTAAAATGCAGGCCAGGCGCAGTCTGATCAATAAAATAGCCTTGCTGCTCTCTATGGCGACGATGGTTTTTGGTCTGTTCTGGTTAGTCTGGATCCTTTTCTCTACCGTTACCCGCGGTATTGATGGTATGTCGCTGGCTCTGTTTACCGAAATGACCCCCCCACCGAATACCGCTGGTGGGGGGCTGGCGAATGCTATTGTCGGTAGTGGCTTGTTAATTTTATGGGCGACAGTAATAGGGACTCCGCTGGGTATCATGGCGGGTATTTACCTGGCTGAATATGGCCGTAAATCGTTACTGGCTGAAGCAATTCGTTTTATTAACGATATTTTACTTTCAGCACCCTCGATTGTTGTCGGTTTGTTTGTCTACACCGTAGTCGTGCTAAAAATGGGGCATTTCTCTGGCTGGGCTGGAGTGATAGCGCTGGCATTACTGCAAGTTCCTATCGTTATCCGTACCACCGAAAATATGATGAAACTGGTGCCGGATAGCTTGCGAGAAGCCGCCTATGCACTGGGAACACCGAAATGGAAAATGATCTCGGCGATTACCCTTAAAGCCTCTGTTTCAGGAATCGTCACCGGTGTTTTATTAGCAATAGCACGTATTGCAGGTGAAACGGCACCACTGCTGTTTACCTCGCTCTCCAACCAGTTCTGGAGTACAGATATGATGCAGCCTATTGCTAACCTGCCGGTGACAATTTTCAAATTTGCTATGAGCCCATTTGCCGAGTGGCAGCAGCTGGCTTGGGCAGGGGTGCTGATTATTACCTTCTGTGTGTTGTTGCTAAATATTCTGGCACGTGTGATTTTCGCGCAGCGTAAACACGGTTAATTTTTACGGCGCGTCTATCGGTGCCGCACGGAGATGAAGAGACAAATGAGTAAGATTGATTTAGAGAAGAGCAAAATTCAGGTCCGCGATTTGAACTTCTACTACGGTAAGTTCCACGCTCTGAAAAACATCAATCTGGATATTGCCAAGAATCAGGTTACTGCCTTTATCGGGCCTTCTGGTTGTGGTAAGTCCACCCTGTTACGCACCTTTAACAAAATGTACTCCCTTTATCCGGAGCAGCGTGCTGAAGGGGAAATTTTACTGGATAGTGAAAATATTCTGACGCAGAAACAGGATATTGCTTTATTGCGTGCCAAAGTTGGGATGGTCTTCCAGAAACCAACTCCCTTCCCAATGTCCATCTATGACAACATCGCTTTTGGTGTACGGTTGTTTGAAAAACTGTCACGTACCGATATGGACGAACGTGTGCAGTGGGCGCTGACGAAAGCGGCGCTATGGAATGAAACTAAAGATAAGTTACACCAGAGTGGTTATGGCCTGTCTGGTGGCCAGCAACAGCGTCTGTGTATTGCACGTGGTGTCGCTATTCGTCCGGAAGTCTTGCTCCTCGATGAGCCTTGTTCAGCACTCGACCCGATTTCAACCGGGCGTATTGAAGAACTGATAACCGAACTGAAGCAAGACTATACTGTGGTGATAGTAACCCACAACATGCAGCAAGCGGCACGTTGTTCAGACCACACTGCATTTATGTATCTTGGCGAGCTGATTGAATTCAGTAAAACAGACACCCTGTTTACGACGCCAGCCAAGAAACAAACCGAAGATTATATTACTGGCCGCTATGGTTGATGCAGGAGAGTGCAATGGACAACCTCAATCTTAACAAACATATATCCGGCCAGTTTAATGCCGAGCTGGAATATATTCGCACCCAGGTAATGACCATGGGGGGGCTGGTTGAACAACAGCTTTCTGATGCCATTACCGCGATGCACAATCAAGACCGTGAACTGGCCCAGCGTGTTATCGAGGATGACAAGAAGGTCAATATGATGGAAGTGAGCATTGATGAAGCTTGTGTGCGCATCATTGCTAAACGTCAACCAACAGCCAGTGATTTACGTCTGGTGATGGCCATCATTAAAACGATCGCAGAGCTTGAACGTATTGGTGATGTGGCGGATAAAATCTGTCGCACGGCACTGGAGAAGTTCTCAAGGCAGCATCAGCCCTTGCTGGTAAGCCTGGAGTCTCTGGGACGCCATACCGTACAAATGCTGCATGATGTACTCGATGCTTTTGCCCGTATGGATATGGATGAGGCAGTACGTATTTATCGCGAAGATAAGAAAGTGGATCAGGAGTATGAGGGCATTGTTCGTCAGCTGATGACCTATATGATGGAAGATCCGCGTACTATCCCTAGTGTTCTGACTGCGCTGTTTTGTGCTCGCTCTATCGAGCGTATTGGTGATCGCTGCCAGAATATCTGCGAATATATTTTCTATTTCGTGAAGGGTCAGGATTTCCGGCATGTTGATGGTGACGAGCTGGATAAGTTACTCGCTAAAAAAGATCCTAAAGAATAAATATACTGTTATGGCGGGGATTTATTTCCCGCCATAACCCTGCCTATTTTCCCCACAAACGCCGTGAATTATCTTCTATCTTTCCAGAAAGGCGACGTTTTTGCATAGTACGAGCCCAACTGACAGATAAACCCGGTACGGATAATAAGCGGTGATATTGTGAGTCATCAAAGGGCATCGCCCAGGCTATAGCAATGGCTTCTGCCACCGTGACATCACTGACACGCGAGACTAACTCCAGTCGCGAGTCACTGGAAACCACTCCTTCGGCAATAACCCGATACAACCAGCCACAATAACCAGAGCTTTGCATGCGTTCTGACATATCAGGGATGCCAAAGTGAAAATTGAGCTTATAGCAGGGAGAGCGTGGCTGAGTCACTTGAATAAGAGCGTCACCCCAGCGAAAGATATCCCCCATATAAACATTCTGTTCAGTCAGTCCTTCAGTCGAGATATTTTCACCGAATGCCGGGGCATTAAAGCTTTCTGCCTGCTCCGGGAAATATTGTGCCCAGTAGCGATAGTGTTCTCGTGGGTAGTGGCAAAGTGCTCTGTCCGGACCGCCATGAACCACTTTCTCAGCTTGTTCATCACCTGTGATGCCAAGCGGAGTGAGTAGAATTCCACCTTCTTGTTGTACTTTAGCAATCGCGCTGGGCTTGCTACCGTTGTAATCACGAATTTTGCCAGCATAAACCTGAAGCGAATAGTGGTGCATAAACGAACTCTCTGGTTTTGCAGAAATACCCGTCATACTTCAAGTTGCTTGGGTGTTGCCTGCGTCCAGACAGCCGAATCACATAGCTTGTCTATGCTCATCACCTGTCTGAACTTGGCGCCTACAAGCCACTCGAATTATTTTGGGTATATAAAAAAAGCGAGCCATCAGGCTCGCTTTTCTAAGGTCATAACGCAACCTTATTTTTTAGCGGCGAAACGTGCTGCTGCTTCGTCCCAGTTAACCACGTTCCAGTACTCTTTAGCGTAGTCTGGACGACGGTTCTGGAATTTCAGGTAGTAAGCGTGTTCCCAGACATCCAGACCGATGATTGGGAAGCCGGATACGCCAGAGATAGCTTCACCCATCAGTGGGCTGTCCTGGTTAGCGGTAGAAACTACAGCCAGTTTGTCACCTTTCAGTACCAGCCATGCCCAGCCAGAACCAAAACGAGTTGCTGCAGCTTTTTCAAATTCTGCTTTGAAAGCATCAACGCTACCGAAATCACGCTCGATTGCGTCTTTCAGTTCACCTTTCAGCTCGGTACCTTTTTTCAGGCCTTTCCAGAAGAAGCTGTGGTTAACGTGGCCGCCAGCGTTATTACGCAGAGGACCTTTTTTATCAGCAGGCAGTTGATCCAGTTTAGTGATCAGCTCTTCTGCAGACAGGCTAGCGAACTCAGGCAGAGACTCTAGTGCCGCATTAGCGTTGTTAACATAAGCCTGATGGTGTTTGCTGTGGTGGATTTCCATCGTTTCTTTATCGAAATGTGGTTCCAGTGCATCGTAAGCGTAAGGCAGGGATGGCAGGGTATAGCTCATTTCATCGTCTCCGTTAACGTAGGGCGGCTGTCATGCTGTAGCGCCGCGTAATCAGTCAGTTCATTATAGTTAATTAAACAGTCTTGAAAATGATTATCAATGCCGTACTGAAAATAGGGTTATATTTCTTACGTATAGATAAAGCGATTTTTGTTATAAAACGTTGATGCAGAGTCGTTCATACTACGCCAACACTGAGATGAGCAAAAAATTCTTTTACTGTCTTACGGCCGCCGTCCTACAACTGAAAAATTGACTCGTTAATTATTTGCAACAGTTCTCATTCTTCCACGAAATCCGTACTACAAAAATTTAATAACCAAGAATTAAGATCTTGGATAACATCTTCCCATATCCCTTCATCAGTTTGCCGAAAAATGATTGCCTTTGAGATCCACGGACTTTCAGTACCTTTCATTCCCCACCTCCAATCTCCAGTTGTATGAGTAAGTACACATGTTGGTACTCCCATCATGGCAGATAAATTTGCAACGCTTGAGTCAACAGCAACGACAGCATCCAATTGAGTTATACAAGCCGTTGTATCACTAAAATCCTGAATACCATGAATATAATTACTGATATTTTTCAAATTGCAGCCAGATAATGTGGTTATCGCAGAATGATGTAAATTGACAAAATGTATTTTTTCTACCAAAAAGGAACATTCAATTATTTTATTTACTACAGTAAGCGGTAAACTGCGTCGTTCAGCCCAGCAACGTATGACTGCTCCAACTTCACTCCAATGTCGTTGTGCGCAATCCCAGAATAAGCCAACTAATTTTTTCCCTTGATGTTCTTCTCGTAGCTGTCGTGACCATTTGATTGCTGCTTGATATTGGTTTTCGGGTGCCTGTATATAGGGTTGGAATGATATTATTGAAGGCCCTGATCCTTTTGCTTTTAATAACGGCAGATGTAGTAATGTCGCATGGATATGTGGTGAAAATTTGTTAACTTGCAGCTGGATCTTATCAGGTAACGGTGAATGAAATCTTTTTGAATCTGGGGCACTAACAACTTCACAGTCAGGTAAAGATGCTTGTATCAGCTCATAGATATAAGAATTACAGGTGAGCATTATTTTTGCTCCTGCTTTTTGCCAGTCTTTTATACAACTCAATAATAAAAAATTATCACCAAATCCGAGTCCGTGCGTGATTAATACTCGCTTACCATATAAATCAGATTCTCCATCCCATACAGGGACACCCGTTGGGCTATAACTGAAAGATAAACGTGGTACATCATTACGCATTAACCAATATACAAAACCTCGAGAGTCAGCATTTTTTAGCATAGCTTCTCCCAAAGTAAACCCAATTGATGATGATAGCGCAGGCTCGCAAGACAGGGACATATTCCAGGCATCACTAAGTAAATAAATAGCCTTAATAAGATCTCCTACCATCATAGTACTCATTCCTAACATAAACCTATAATAGATGGGGTTATCTTGTTTGCATGGATGATTTTCCCATACATCAGCCGATTCGGCATACCGACCTGATAAATAAAGTGCGTTAGCACGCCGAGTCATTGAAATAACATCATGAGGATTAATTAAAAGTATTCTTTCTGCCCAGGAAAGAACTTTCTCATCTTGTTTAAGTGCTATTAAACATTCACAAATCTCATTTATAATACCAATATCACCAGACTGATGATTATATTTATTTAATGCGACAGTTAAGCGTTTTTCTAGATTAACAGGCATGATTCTATCCGCTGGGTATATAAATTAAAACAAACCATAACATAATATAAATATATTTAATAAATAACAAGCCAACCAAAGCATTTGAAAACTACCAGGATAAGGTTTTAATTTCACCTTTAATTATTAATAATAGTTAATTTTTATATCATGTTAGGTTTGTATATTAATAGTCTCTCACATTCCGTAAATACTTCGCAAAACTTACATGCCATTTAGAGGTAACATTGAATAGTATGGAGTGATCAATCTAAGTAACTATAAAAATCTAGATATGAAAATCCCCATCAAATATGATGTTATCATCAAAGAATAATATTCCTGATGAAAAAACCAAATCGAGATGATGGCTAGCTCTTTCTCCACCCCCAAGGCCTAGATGTACTCCAGCATGACGCTCCTCAAAGCTTGCGTTACGGCCATGTAGATTAACTTTCATGTTTGTGCCGATTCCAAACTCCTCAATAACCCTGTTTCCCTCACATCTATCTAAATACAAATTGATATCTTTTTCTAGTTTGTTATTTGTCGATTTAACAGATACAACTCTGCTTTGTTCTATTTCAATATCCAATATAGGATCAATAACGCCATATTTAATGGCAAAAGGAACAGTGCTTAAAAATGTCCCCCCAAATTTAATTTTCCCTGATAAATCCAATACTCTAGTAGCCACTTCACCTGGCATTAAATCATAATGATTGCGACCATCCAGGCTTTTCCAGGATTGGTTATCAATGAGTGTTCCTTGTAACACTCCTCCAAAACCATCATGAAATGATATTTTCTTAGCATTTTTTGCGGCATGAATAATTTTTTCATTTCTAACAGATATAATTCCAATATCCTCAGAAAAGGCTTCCTTAAAAAACTCACCATATTCTCTAAGAAGTACAGATTTCTTCCAGTGTTCAGCCATTTTCTGTTTCAATGGCTGTATAAATTTAGGGCCGTGAGGGCTTATATCAGAACGAACAGATGAATCATACATAAAAATAAATAAATCACTTAATTCAATATGATTATTTATTAACTCGGGTTCTGATTCTTCAATATTAGCATACGTAAAAGTGTATGGGAGATTTTTTGGGCAAAGCTGAATAATAGCTTTTGCGGTTTCTTCCTGAGCACAATCTGAACCAATGAAAATATTATAAGTATCTTCATTTTTTTTTGTCATGGAAGGATGATTACTAACGCACGTAAAAAAATTTCTAATACTATTTTCCATAAAATAACCTCAATTATAAAAACTTAATTATCAACAGAAATGGCGGGTAATAAGCCCGCCATTTATATCAAGCCCAAAGTGATGTAGCAAATGGAATAACAGCACTCTCTTTCATCATCTCAACCCAGTCTTGATGCTGTTCTTCCTCCATCCATTCTGCGATTGATATTTCATCGTTTTGACAATTTTCATTATTTTGACAATTATCTTTATTTTCCATTTTATTACCTCTATCACAATTAACCACCGATTGGTTAATATCAAATTAATAATAAATTATTGTTCAGATAGCTGACAAAGAGGGAAAAACCACGGTTTTTCATTCTTTGTGGTAAGCGGCCGAAAATAAATGAATTGATTTGCCTTGTTTTTTATTAGGCGATCTACATCTTGCCAGAGACAAAATAATGGCTCTCATCTCTATCAAAAATAAAGTATTGTTTTATTATTACAACATAATAAAAAATTATTGTGTGATTAAGATCGCAGTTAAATGTTATACCCAAAATAATTCGAGTTGCTTGTGGGTGCTGAGTAAATCCGGGCGTAAGCATAGACACACTATGTGAGAGGTGTCGGACGATGATGTTCACCCCAGCGACACATCATATCGATAACGGGGATTAAGGATTTTCCTCGTTCAGATAAACTATATTCTACCTTGGGTGGAATTTGCGGATACTCTTTTCTGATGACCAAGCCATCTTTCTCCAGCTCTTTTAAGGTCAGACTTAAGGTCTTATAGGAGATAGTGCCAATACAGCGCTGTAATTCATTAAACCGTAGTACGGGCTTATACTCTGTTAGCCAGTAGAGAATAATCATTTTGTACTTCCCGCTCACCACTGACAGCGTATAGCCATATCCTGTCTCTTCCAGATTAATACCCGTAGGAGAACAGAGATTTTTTTTGGTCATTGATACTTTCCTCAGGGTTAGTATGTGTCATCAGTGTGCGTATTTTATCTTTTGAAAGCATACCATATGATGCAGGGACAGCATTCAGATAAGGGATATTCGCTATGAAAACACTGATCGTCGTCGCTCATCCCGATATTGAAAATTCAGTGATTAATCAGAACTGGGTAAAGGCATTACAGCAATATCCAGAGCTATATACAGTGCATCAATTATATATTGCTTATCCTGACGGGAAGATAGATGTCTCTCGTGAGCAGAAACTACTGGAAGCGCATGACAATATTATCCTGCAATTCCCGATATACTGGTTCAGTAGTCCGCCACTGCTGAAACAATGGCAGGATGATGTCCTGACCTATGGCTGGGCATATGGCTCTAAGAGCGGCTATAAAATGAATGGGAAAAATGTTGCTCTGGCAGTTAGCGCCGGTATACGTCTTGAGGACTTTGCCGCGAAAGGGCGCTATCAATATTCCTTGGCTGAAGTGCTCAGACCCTTTGAAATGACTTTTAATTATGTGAAGTCTAACTATTTACCTCACTTTGGTTTTTATGGAACCGAGCTGGCGGGTGAAATTGCGCCGGAAATACTCGCACAAAGTGCCCAGGATTATCGCGATTTTATTACCAGATTATAATCAGCTTCTATTACTGTATCTGATGTTGCTCTCTCATCAGATACAGTAATATTTTATCAAAATAAATTTATGACTGCTTATCATCATGGCCAAAAAATAATTGGGTCACTAACTCATTATTAATAGTTTCACCATCCAGCGTTCTGACCAGCAGTTCACTGCCTAATAATGGCAGGGAGAACACCATATCTGGGTTTACGCGTTTCATTTTTTTAATGTTTTGCGTATCGTTAACCAGGGCTAAGGTTTTGGTATCTTCACCAGCTACTTCTTTGGCTGCCAGAATAACAAAAGCATTGTCTGCATCGTTGGTTGATAAGGCGATAATACTTTTTGCCTTGTCAGCGCCAGCGAGCTTTAAGGTTGCTGTTGCTGACGGGTCCCCTTCAACGATATCTGTTTTATCTGGGTAATTATGCGGTGTACCTGGGTTACAAACCACAGTAACGTCATCACCACGTGCACGAAGTGAATTATAGACAGTGACGGATAAAGGGTTCGCACCGACTACAATATAGTGATTTTTTCTGTCCATGTTATAAACCCTGCCTTTAACTATTCGCTTAACATTATTGCTGATCATCGGGCCAGCAATAGAAGATATCGATGCGGCAAAAACAGTAATACCTGAGACTATTACCGTCAATGTGAACATGCGTGCTTCTGTACTATGCGGAATGATATCGCCAAAACCGACGGTCGACATACAGACGATAGCAAAGTAAAAAGCGGTCTGTAAATCAGTGACATGAGGAGTAAATTGATCGCCTAAATAGAGTGTTCCCAGCATGCTATAGACGATAAGCCAGGAGATACTGATGATGGCAAAGTAGGTCCCGCTGGCAAGGCTATGATAATAAAACTGACGCCAGTAATAAATCATAGCGAGAAGCACGAGGGTGGAGTAGGCAATTTTATGACTATTTTCATGGATGATGAAAATATCTAAAATAATAATAGTAAATAATAATATGATAGTGAAAAACCAGGCAATTCTATTCCTGGTAGGTAATAGCACTGCCATAAATATCATAAACAGACCAATGGAAAGATGTGGGATCTCGAAATAGTTAAGGAAACTTAGCGTATCTTTCCAGGAGGTGAAATCGCTTTTGAGACTGGGCAGGTGGTTTATTATATTGGATACTACTGGAACCAGAAAAAAGCTACCATTAATAGCCACTAAAACAGCCAGACACAAAGGAATGGATATCTTTGATTTGATTATCTTCATTACGGTAATTGGCGACATAACACCTTCTTTATAAAGATGATTTATCTACATAATAATACAAAAAGATCAAAAAAACATTCAGGATGTGCTGCGCCTTACATATCTGATATTTTTCATGGATTGGTTGGCGGAGAGGATTAGCTCTCTCCGCCACTGAGTAACACTTAATCTCTCAGGATATCGTGATTAACTGTTGATCACTTTTCTTCAGTGTAGGCTCGTTCACCAAACATACCTGAGTCCAGGTCTTCACCCATCTTACTTTGGTCAATTTTGACCGGAGTAAACTTATTGATAATCCACAGAATAAACAGGGTAAATATAAAGGACCAGGCTGAGGTAAATACCACCGCGACAACCTGTTTAAAGATCTGGGAGAAGCCGCCACCTGACAGTAAACCTTCAGGACCTGCTGGGTTCCAGAGTGTTGAACAGAAGACACCGACTAAAATTGAACCGGTAATACCACCCACACCGTGAACACCAAATACATCCAGGGCGTCATCAAGGTGTCTTCTCACCAACAGAACAGCAAAGTAGCAAACGAATGCTGCGATTATCCCGATAAGTGCGGCAGATTGAATAGAGACATAACCCGAAGCTGGAGTAATGGTCGCCAGACCGGCAACTGAACCTGTCAGGAATCCGACCAGTTTTGGACGACCGGTATGGATCTTTTCAATGATAAGCCAGGCGATACCGGCGAATGCTGCCGCGGTATGAGTGGTGACAAAGGCTGAAACTGTAACAGTATTTACGCGAAGTTCAGAGCCAGCGTTGAAACCAAACCAGCCGAACCATAACAGACCTGCACCCAGTGCAATATAAGGAATATTGTGTGAACCATCTGATTTGACCATACGTTTACCGACGTACAGCGCTGAAGCTAATGCGGCAAAACCTGCGGTTGCATGAACGACAATACCCCCGGCAAAGTCAACCACACCCCATTTGTAGAAGATGCCGTCCGGGCTCCAGACCATATGAACAAACGGACAATAGACCAGCAGAGTCCAGAGTACCAGGAAAATCAGATAAGCAGAAAAGTTAACGCGGTTGGCAAATGCCCCAGTAATCAGTGCTGGGGTGATAATTGCAAACATCATTTGATAGATAAAATGTACCAGCAGTGGGATACCGCCGCTGTTGCCGGTATACATGGTATTCGGCTGGATATTATCTAAGAAAGCATAATAGAAGGGATCACCGACGATACCATTTATCGTTGGACCGAAGGCTAATGAATAACCGACGGTAAACCAAATAATGGAAACCACCCCCATTGAGCAAAAGCTTTGAAACATCATATTCAGAATGCTTTTGCGTGGAACCAGACCGCCATAGAAAAAAGCCAGTCCCGGTGTCATCAGCATAACAAGACTTGCACAAATCAGCATAAATGCTGTATTTGGAATGTCTAAAGATTGAAGAAGAAGAAGTTTGTTTTCCATATATATTTAGCCCGATCTTGCTGGTTATCAAACAGGATGAGTAACCGTTACTCATTTCCCACAAAGCATGTAATTGTTAATTCATTACTTAGTATTTGGTATTTATCGTACGAAAAATTACTTTTATTGCCTGTGCTCTGGCATCACGTCTTTATTCGGTACCAGGAATAGCCATGAAGCAATAACAAATGGCATCGTCAGGGTGGGTATCCCGACAGGCGAGAGCAATACGCCAAGAGCCGACTGAACAATAACGGTAAAAATAACGCCGACAATGGTATACAGAATCACGCGTTTACTGGGTTTGTTAAAGGTTGAACCCAGAGCGATGGCAGTTAACACGGCACTAAAGGAGTACAGTCCGGCATCAATATTGGATGGATTTGCCCCCAGAACCATGGCAGTCAGAAGCGCAAGTATTGCACCTCCGACAGCAAAAACAGCAGCCCAGACTGACTCAATTGCAAGTCCGATAACAAACAGAATCCCGGCAATTAAGCTACTGAATAAAAAAACTTCAGAGATACCATTAAAGGTCTGCACGGCAAAATTATTACCCACTACCTCATGCACAACTAAGGGATGAGGGAGCGCTGGAGCCGGTAAGCCGATGTTATGCAAAGCACTAAAGTCATAACTGGCAAGGAAGATAATCCACGAGACGAGAACGAAAGGTGCTGTTAGCGCTGCGACTTTCCAGACTTTTAAAATATCGGCAATACAGATAAGCACAATTACAGAGACGATACTGCCTAGTACAATACAACCCCAGAGAGCGGCATTAGGCTCAAGGAATGTCGGTAAAGCGACACCAACCAGACAGCCGTTATAACCAAACAGTCCCACCTTCCATGACGCTTTATCAGGCATCAGTGCACCCGTCAGGGTTGCCACTACCGTCCCCAGGACACAGCCCCAGGCTGCCGCTGGATTGCCTTCAGCATAGGCACCGACAAAGACCGCAGCAAAGAAGAATAGCCCGGTTAATGGATTGTTCTGGAACATTACCTGGGCACAGCCACGAAGCGTTATATCAATAAATTCAATGAAAACATTGGAAGCACTAAGTTGTGACCATGCAGATTGTTTGCCTGTTTTCGTCGTCATGATTTTGCCCTTCTGATATAAAACAGCGGTGTTGTCTATACCCGTCATACATCAAGTTGCTTGGGTGTTGCAGCGGTATTCTGCTGCAACGATGAGAAATACTAACGTTTTAATATTGCCATAAGAATTTTTCTGGCAAGGTGACCCCGAGAATTTCCTCCCTGGCTACTTTCCAGAAATGCCGGATCTCATTTCTCACGCCACCACTGTCGACACCTAATGCTTTGAAGATCAGGCCACAGTCATTCGGTAATCTTGTGACACCGCTGGCAATATGATTTTCCATATCAAACTTAGCCTGGATACGCGCCACAATACGATCGTGGTGTTCCTTTGGCGTCAGTAAGATGACATTACCGAAGGTATCAAAGGTCTGCATGATCCCGACTGCATCAAGACTTTCTACTTTAGGCTCAAGAATATATTTTTCGACAAACAACTCTTTACCCTGTGGGTCTTGCGCCACAATACGAGAGGAGTAAACATCGAAACCAAAGCGTTCATCCTGATGATGGTACTTTCTTCCGGACATCAAAACTTCTGAGTACAGAGCCGTTGCGCTGGGGTGAATATTGATCAGCGTATCGGTGATGAAACGGGAGTCACGATGTGGAATTAACGGGTCAGGCATAAATTCGAGGTAGCCATTTTCCTCCACAACAAAATGCTGGATCTGGGTGGCATAATTCGCGTTCATCATATGAACTTTGGTCGCCGATTGTGTAGTGACATGGGCGCAAGCACCTGTCTCAACAATGACATCGGTTGCCAGTCTGTCACCTTGTAATACACACCCGGATGTCGAAATCATTGTCACACAGGGAAGTTCAGGCATCTCTTCATCCCAGTACAGTGCTTTTTGCACCATAGAGGGTACCCGACGTTCCATTTCGGCTAAAATACTACGACGCTCACGCTTGGCAAATCTGAGCTTCAGATAGCCACTTTTCCCCACAGTTCCACTACGCATTTGTGCTGGTTCATCCTGATATGCTGCGAGTTCTGGTGCGTTAACACCCAATGCATGAGCACGAACCCGGGAAGGTGTTTCCTCGATGTTCTGGCTCTGTCGAATCATGCAGGCTCTCCTTGTGGTTCAACATGAGTAAACAAGAAGTCACGCATTATCATATCGACCAGCTCTTCAATACCCTGTCCAGTTTTGCAGTTAGTCAGAATATAAGGGCGGTTGCCGCGGACCACTTTAGTATCGCTTTCCATCACATCGAGACTGGCGCCAACATAAGGGGCGAGGTCAATTTTATTGATTATCAGAATATCGGCCTGTACCAGACCCGGGCCGTTTTTACGCGGGATTTTTTCCCCTTGAGCAACATCGATAACATAGATATAGAAGTCAGCCAGTGCCGGACTAAAGGTCAGTGTCAGGTTGTCACCACCACTTTCAATTATGATGAGATCACTGTCCGGATACTGCTCTTCCATCTCTTCTACAGCAGCAATATTCATACTTGGATCTTCACGTACTGCGGTATGAGGACAAGCTCCGGTTTCTACACCGCGGATTTTGTCTTCATCTAAAATACCTTTTAGTGTACGTTTGACTTGCTTGGCATCTTCTGTGGTCACAATATCATTAGTAATGATCAGTGGTTTCAGGCCACGACGAATTAAAATTGGTGTGATTACTTCGATAACGGCCGTTTTACCTGAACCTACCGGGCCACCAATACCAATGCGGGTAATTTTTTTGCGTTTATCGGTTGAATGGCTATTCACGGTGCATTCCTCTTCATTTTTATTTAATTTTAGCTGCGTAGCGGAACTGAACGATTTCCGATACACAAAATAATTTTATATATCGAGCGCTAGTTACTAAAGAGACGGACATGTGCTTGCACATGCATTGCCGCTAAAATATCGACAATCGGTACATAAGAAGACATCTGGTCAATATCTGCAGTCTCAGCAATCTCGCAGAACACTTCGATATCTTTGCTCAACTCGAACATAATATGTTGAGTTTCAAAATGGGTAATTCGCATCAGGCGCATCGCTGCACTGAGCATGGTCATGGCTACACCGTATTGATGCATAACCACCACTTCCCGTTCCTGAATGCCTTGTACTGCCATGACCAGCGCCTGGGTTACAGGGTAAGTCCCTGCTGCATTGCCCGCTTTTATCTGCTGTAACCACCACTCAATCATCGGATGCTCCACAACACGTATGGACATCTCGGCAAGTTTTTTGCCCATCCGGGTCGCCATAAGCCGACTTTCTTCATTTAACTTGCGATTATTTACCGCCCAGTCAGCGCGGAATAGCATCTCTTTGTCGTCAGACATCACAGCCCGGTGAGCGACGACGACCCCGATACCATCACAACTGGCGGCTTGTTTCAGAGCCGTCAGAACAAAGTCTTTTAGAGTTGGAACATCATGAACGACGCCAGCCTGAATGGCTGATTCCACGCCATTCGAGAAGGTAAAGGCACCGACAGGCAGTACAGAATCACCAAATTGCATGATACGAATGAGATCTGATGCATTCATAGCGTGCCTCCTTCAAGCAATTAGTGTTTATGGTCGTCTTGATGGTCATGATCGTGGTTATGATCGTGACTATGTGAATGACTATGGCCATGTGAATGGCTGTGACCGTGATGATGACCATGTGCATGTACTGCGCTGCCAGCAAGAGGGGCATCTAAGGGACTAGCGACATGAACGTGAGTATCAGTATCTTCTGCGCCGCCAAACAGTAAACGTGCTTCGGAGTTACTGAGCAGCGGCAGAATTTCCTGGCCTTTGACAAAATGGAAAGGAAGGTGCTGGAAGCCATGCGTTCTCATGACGGACTCCATCATGGTCGTAGCGACGGTTAGCGGGACATAAACATGGTTATTTTTGGTGACCGCTTTCCAGTGCTGATTACCCAGCGCATGGCCCAGTTCAAAAGAGGTTTTAATTAATTCGTCCGGTGAACGGTTTTTTAACCCGCTCAGGTCAATGACCATCACATCACGTAAGTTAATCTGTACGATGATGGCAACATTATTCTGCTCATCCCATGACAGCACATCACCATCTGCCAGCATAACGTGCCTGTCGAGTGAAATGCCTAAATCAACACCTTGGGTGCTGAGTTTACGGCAACGGCTTTTTTGCGCTTCACGTTGATCGAGCACTAATATATCCAGAGAGGCATGTTTCAGTCTGGCCTGCCAGACGGGGTCTTTTTTCACGTTGCCCAGAATATCTTCGATCAAAATCATGCTGCTATTCCTTAATCTGTGTTTTTAGCCAGTCTGCCCTAGTCATAAAAATATCACTATGGGCAGGCTGCAGGGTGTTTACGTCCTGATTTATCTGTTAACCAAAGAAATAACGCTGGTTCATAGTCGCGGTATCAATAGGTTCACAAGTCGCATGTACACCATCGACTTTTACCGCAAAGGTTTCTGGGTCAACTTCAATATGCGGAGTCTTGTCATTACGTACCAAGTCTTGTTTCGAGATGGTACGGCAGTTTTTAACGGCAATGACCTGACGGTCGAGGCCCGCTTTCTCTTTGACGCCATCATCAAGGGCTGCCTGAGAAACGAAGGTGACACAGGTGTCTTGTAATGTTTTACCCATTCCACCAAACATAGGACGATAGAACACCGGCTGTGGTGTCGGCAGTGAAGCATTAGGGTCACCCATTGCAGCCCAGCTGATCATGCCACCCTTAATGACCATTTTTGGTTTTGCACCGAAGAAGCGTGGATCCCACAGTACCAGGTCTGCCATTTTTCCGACTTCAACAGAACCGAGGACATGGCTAACACCTTGTGCAATGGCCGGGTTAATGGTGATTTTGGCGACATAACGCAGTACACGGAAGTTATCATTATTCGGTGCATCTTCTGGCAACTTACCACGAGAGGCTTTCATCGCATGTGCAGTTTGCATGACGCGCAGCCAGTTTTCACCGACACGGCCCATAGCCTGGGAGTCACTGGAGAACATAGAGATAACCCCCATATCGTGCAGCACGTTTTCTGCAGCGATAGTTTCCGGACGCACACGACTTTCAGCAAAGGCTACGTCGGCTGGAACGTTCGGGTTCAGGTTATGACACACCATAATCATGTCGAACAGTTCAGCCTGACTGTTGATACCATACGGCAGAGTCGGGTTAGTTGAACTTGGCAGTACGTTGGACTGGCTGGCGACGCGAATAATATCTGGCGCGTGACCACCGCCAGCGCCTTCGGTATGGAAGGTGTGGATAGTACGGCCTTCGAAGGCATCAATAGTATCTTCAACGTATCCACATTCGTTCAGACTGTCGGTATGGACGGAAACTTGAATATCCAGTTCGTCAGCCATACGCAGCGAGTGTCTGATAGCATTCGCAGTCGCGCCCCAGTCCTCATGCACTTTATAACCGACTACACCGGCAATAGCCTGCTCGATAAGAGGCTGACGACTGTAGGAGTTACCTTTACCCAACAGACCGATATTGACTGGCAGGCCTTCAACAGAGCGTAACATCTGACGGATGTTCCAAGGGCCAGGAGTTACCGTAGTTCCGTTAGTACCATCTGTAGGTCCAATACCGCCGCCGAAGAAGGTGGTTACGCCGTTAGAAAGGGCATGGTAAGCCTGCTGAGGAGAGATAAGATGAATATGGCTATCGATGCCTGCTGCAGTGAGGATCAAGTGCTCGCCAGAAATCGCATCGGTGCTGACACCAACAACCAACCCTGAGGTGACACCATCCATAGTTCCTGGGTTACCACTTTTACCAATACCGACAATTTTTCCATCACGAATACCGACGTCAGCTTTAATCACGCCAAGACGGGCATCAATGATAGTGACGTTGGTAATCACCAAATCGAGCACACCATTGTCACGAGTCAGGGTGTTATCCGAGCCCATACCGTCACGCAGCGATTTACCTCCGCCATAGACAGACTCTTCGCCATAAACACGTAAATCTTTTTCAATTTCAACGAACAGATTGGTATCACCGAGGCGAATTTTGTCGCCAGTAGTCGGGCCAAACAGACCCGCATATTCTTGCCGAGAAATTTGAGGCATCTTTCGTTCCTTTCTTTTTCCGGGACGCACAACGCTGTCTGGTTACACGTCATTGAATGTCGATAGTATTCGCTTACTTCTTAGGCGATTTAAAGCCGCGCTCTTCTGCGCGACGAAGTGCTTCCAGTTTATCTGGACGCTGGCTTCCAGGGACAATACCTTCACCCGCCCAGCCATCAACCAGATTGTTGAAGCCGTAGAGTGTTTGCTTGCCACCAAAAGGGATCAGAGAGACTTCGGTTTCATCGCCTGGCTCAAAACGAATCGCGGTGGTGGATGAAATATTGAGTCGTTTGCCGTAAGCGGCTTCTCTGTCAAATTCCAGTGCACGGTTTGCTTCAAAGAAATGGAAATGAGAGCCGACCTGAATAGGGCGATCACCGGTATTACGGACTTTCACTTTAATCGCGGGCCTGGTCTCATTAAAGGTAATCGGGGTATCGGCTAAAATTAAGCCACCGATGGGGGTATTCTCTTCAGTGTTGATATTCTTTTTCGCGCTCATGCTTTAATCCTCTGCAATATTCAATTCAGGTTTTACTCGCACGTAGCTTGCCGTTACTTGATAGGGTCGTGTACCGTTACCAGACGACTGCCGTCAGTGAAAATAGCCTCAACCTGAACGTTAGGAATAAGGTCAGCAACACCTTCCATGACATCGTCCTTGGTCAGAACCTGGCTGGCTTCCTTCATGACATCTTCTACGGTTTTACCATCCCGAGCGCCTTCCATAGCGGTCACGGTAATAATAGAAACCGCTTCTGGATAATTGAGCTTCAGGCCACGTGCTTTACGTTTTAATGCCACGTCAGACAGCGTATAAATCATGAGCTTTTCAACTTCTCTTGGGGTGAGCTGCATAAGCCCTCCTGTATCGTGTTAATAAAGTGAAAAATAACGACAACCACCATGGTGAATGATCACCTTATAAAAACACCCGGTAGAACCGGGTTTACCAGTCAAAAAGAAATTACCTTGTTTACTGGCGGTAACGAAATGCCATCGTCATGGAGTGATTTATGTTTTCTGCCAGGCATCCAGATTCTGGAACAAACTTTTTCCAGTAACGCCTTGTTATGACTAAAAATAATCAGTCCTAATGGGCGGCGTTTGGTCTCCTCCAGTAGGACTTTCCAAATCTGAGCTTGAATATGTGCATCAAGCTGAGCCGTGACTTCGTCAGTAATTAAATAGCGAGTTCTTGGGTCTAAGGCACGCAATAACGCAATACGGGCTAACTCTCCGCCGGATAACTCATCAGGTCGGCGTTTTAACCAGTTTGGATTCACCACCATACGCTCAAGCCACTGGGCATCAGGCCGCCAGGCATCACACAAACTGTCACCGGTAGTACGGTAGGGATTAAAACTAAGTTCAGGGTGCTGGGGGACCAGCTGAATCGGGCAGTAGCCTGTTTTTGCAGGAGGGACTCCATCAATTAATACTTGGCCACTGGTGGGTGTCTGCCATTGCGCAATGACTCGACCGAGGGTGGTTTTACCAAAACCGCTGGGAGCCGAGATCCCTAAGCGCTCTCCGGGGCTAAGCGTGAATGAAACATCATCCCAGAGTTGCTTTCCCCCCTGGGTTATCGACAAATTATCGATAGTCAGCATGCTCAGTTTCCTCCCTTTGCGAAATGGGCAGGCTGATAAATTGCTGTTCCGGTAAAGCGGCCCACAATGATTGTAGCCATTCACTTCCACCCTGATTTTTCAGCTCATCAGCTCGCAGTGTTTCGCATAATTCGCCTTTATGTAATACGGCAATTTTGTCAGCAAATCGCGCTGCCAGCGCTAAGTCATGTGTTACCCATAAGATAGCTCTCCCTTGCTGACAAAAAGCACGCAAGTGAGTCAGTAACTGGCAGGCATGCTCATCATCCAGCCAGGAAGTGACCTCATCGGCCAAAATATAATGTGCATGAGTCAGAGTGGCACTACTTGCCAGCACTCGTTTCGCCATACCTCCCGACAGCTGTCGGGGAAAGTCATCAATTAAGCCAGGTGCCAGATTGTACGTTTGCAACTGCATGGCGACATCTTTAAGACGTAGTTCGACACCGCTAAGTTGTGCTGCTCGAGTGATTTGCGAACCCACTTTAATCAGTGGATTTAAGGCACTAACGCCCTGAGGGACATAACAGACAGATTTACCACGATTCTCTATTTTTTCGCGGGTATCTAATGTCTTTCCGTCCAAAATAATTTCACCGCGACAGCGCATATTGTCCGGAATCAAACCGAGCACACTTTGTAATAACAGGCTTTTACCTTCGCCGCTGCCACCGACCAAGGCGACTAATTCTCCTGGATGGACTTCTAAAGAGATATTGCTCAGTAGTGGATGCCAGGTTTTACGTCCCAGCCAGCGATAGTGGGCAACATCAAGAGAAAAATTTGAGAATTTCAGCATTATGACACCCTTACCCAAAGCTGTTGAAGCGCTCGAGCCAGTTGGTCAAAAATAAGCACTAACCCGACCAGTATCAAACCCGGGAAAAATGCCAGCCACCAGGCACCGCTGCTTAAGTAACGTAGGGCATCGGCGAGTAATATACCTAGCGAAGCTTCATGCGGTGATAAACCAAACCCCAGAAAACTCAGCGCTGCACTGTGTAGTACGGCATGAGGGAACATCAGCAGTGTGCCGACTATCCATTGCGGCAATATTAAAGGTAGCAGATGATGACGCCAGCGATAGAAATTGCTGTTTCCCAGCCGATGGGAAAGCTTTACATAGTCCGTTTCACGGATGCGTAAAATTTCTGCTCGTAGAATCAACGACAGTTTCGGCCAGTGGGTAAAAGCGACAGCCAGAATCACGCCTTCTTTACCACCTCCGAGAGTGAAGCAAATCAGTACCAGTAACAACAGATGAGGTAATGCCAGCATACTGTCGATCAGCCCACGAATCAGATAGTCCATGGTTTTATTAATCGAACATAATGCAGCGGTAAGCAAGGAAAGTAGCCCACTGGTAAAGGCGGCAATTAATCCAATTTGTAAGCTGGTGGTCAGACCCTGAAAACAGCGCAACCATAAATCACGCCCCAGACTGTCGGTACCGAACCAGTAGAGGCTGGAGGGTGGCTGACGTCTGGCCATTAATTCCATTGGTATATCAAGGTGATAAATAGAGGATCCATAAATCACTAAACCGGATAACAACACGAATGAAACAACCAGCCGGAATAGTGCCTGATTGGGGTTATATGTCATGATTGACCGCGCAGCCCCCTGTTCAGACGGTGCAGCAGCGCGTTAGCGATACTGTTTCCGCAAAACACCAGAATGGCGCAAAACATGACAATCCCCATTAATAATGGAATATCACCGTGGAGTCCTGCATCGATAGTTGCTTGCCCCAGTCCCGGATAAGCAAAAACTTTCTCCGCCAGTAAAGAACCACCCAGTAGCTCACCCAGCGAGGCAAATTGCAGACACAGTGCTGGCGTAATCGCGTGGCGTAGAATATGAAACCGGATCAGCGACCAGCCCTTATCACCTTGCGCCTGAGCGTAACGAATAAATTCACTGTTCATCACCTCGGCAACCTTGGCCCGTGTATGTAGCGCAATATTACCGACACCCAATAGCCCTAAGGCAATACAAGGCAGGATAAGATGATGTAGCTTATCGCCCCAACTGGCGGTTTCAGCATCACTACCCGGTGTCCAGGCGCAACAAATGGGTGCCCAGTTTAGTTTGACGGCAAATAATGACAGCAACAGCAACCCTATCCAGAAGGTCGGCAAAGAGGCCAGCAAATAGGAGAAACTTGAAATAATGCGGTCCGGCCAGCGATTGAGATAGCGCCCGGCAGTTAAGCCCATTAATAGCCCAAGAATGCCTGAAAATATCCAGGCTGAAAGCAGTAAGGCAAATGAAGTAGCAAAGCGTTCACCAATAACTTGCCCGACAGGGGCGTTATAGAGCATTGAGTATCCCATATCTCCTTGTATCATCTGCATAAACCAATGCAGAAAACGCTGCCATAAGGGCAAATCCAGCCCCCAACGGGCAGCGATCAGTTGATATTGTTCAGGAGGAACGTGGAGTAAGTCACTGCCGATATAAGCGCGAATAGGGTCAACAGGTGAAAAACTGAGTAATACAAAGGTCCCTGCTGCTGTTACCAGCAGCAGACAAAATAAGCGCAGGAAAAATACCGGCACTGAGCGCATTAGTTACAGGTCCATTTCCAGCTATCAAGATTATTCAGTGCTGACCATGAACCATGAATTTCCGGAGCGCCTTTACCGAGATCGATGCAAGGATTAACCAGGTAAGTATGCTGAATATTCAGCAGCCATGCCCATGCCGCATCACCACGAATACCGGCACCGTTCTTACCATCCCAGTCCACCAGCTGCCAGTGTGGTATCGCTTGTTGCCAGCTGGGTGCGTCCAGCGCCTGCTGAAGATGCTTATCGACTTCTGCATTCTTGTAATAGCCTGGGTTGTAATAGCCGATGCCAGCCGCTTTACTACTGTAGTGATGATACAGTTCCATCGGGTCGAGACTGCCCCAGCCAAAGAGTGTTGGATTAGCGTGCATATTACGCTCGACGATTTCCCAGCTGCCTGATTTTAAGTCAACGTCAATCCCGACAGGTTTCAGCATGGAACGTACCGCCTGTGCCAAATCACGACGCGTAGCATCGCCGCTGGCATACCAGAGGGTGATTTTAGCCGGTAGGCCATTCTTCTCTCTGATACCCTGGTTATTGGGCTTCCAGCCTGCCTGCTCGAGGATCTCTTTGGCCTTTTCAATATCACCGTCTTTTATCGTGGCTGTATTATTATCCCATGGCAGACCCTGTACACCGGTATAGGCTGGGATTGCATGACCTTCCATAATCTGCGAAGCCAGCAATTGGCGATTGATAGCATAGTTAATCGCCTTACGAATGGCGATATCTGACGTCACATCGTTACCGACAGGATAACCCTGTGCGTTTTTTTCACCTGCTGGGATGGTTGGGAAGACAATCCCGCGGTTCTCGACGCTCGGCTGTACCCATAGCTTCATCTCACGGGATGGCTCGACAGCCATGGACGGTGGGATACGCACGACATCGAGCTGCTGACTTTTTGCTGCGGCATAAGCACTGTCTTCATCAAGGAAGACAAAAACCAGTTTATCGAAGTCGTTTTTATTCCCTGCATAATAGGGGTTCGCCTCAACAATTAGCTGCTGTCCAGGCTGGAAGCTGACTAAGCGATAGGGACCTGCACCAATCGGTTTCTGGGCATAAGTTTTGGCATCGTATTTGTCTTTTGACACTATCCCCAGTGAACCGAGGACGTTGATAAAGGTGCTTTGTGGCGCTTTGAGCTGAATACGAACGGTCTGAGGATCAATCTCTTCTGCGCTTAAGAAGCTACCCATATCCACTTTACCGCCACTGGCTGCCGCATTGTTGTAGGTATAGACCACATCTTTTGCGCTCAGAGGGGAGCCATCGGAAAATTTAAGGTCGGGCTTAAGAGTGAGGGTCCAGGTTTTACCGTCATGACTGGATGTATAATCGTTCAGTAAAAAGCTGTCCCAGCTCAGGTCGGCATTCTGTTTTAACAGTGGGCTGTGCAGTAACAGATAACTACCATGACTCCAGCCTAGCATCGGATCAAACCCTTCGGTGGGTTCATCACCAATCGCCAGTTTAATTGTATGGTTAGCGGCGTTTACGGCAACAGAGGAAGTGCCTAATAAAAGAGCTATCAGAAAAGGAATATGTAGTCTTGATGATGAAGCCATAGATAATCCTTTGGTCGATTTTATGAAAATTAAAATCATGTGCTACATGGACGTCTGAGTTTTTATATCGCTATGAAATTTCTGAATATTCTATTAAGCATAATGGATATTATCAGTATTGCTCATGAATTATGGCTATTTAGTTTTTAACTATATAACGCCTGAGTATCTTTGTAATTAGTTGAAAGTCAATAAAAAAATATTTTTTGGTGTGGTTGAGAGTTTTTATTAATGTGATGAAATGATTTCAAAAAAAAAGTATTTATTATGTATGAGTGAGGCGTTTATGTAGGAATAACGCAATTAGCCATGAGTTCGTTAAAAATAAGTTAAAAATATCGTTATATAGCCGTAAAAACAGAAGATATATTGATGTTTTGTTTGTTGAAAAAATGCTCAGAAATGGTGAAAATTAATGGCAAAGGGAGCATTCCCTTTGCCATTAAAAAGTCTGGTAAATGCTTTTGCTATTTTTAGCTCGATTCTGCCCAGGCTCGTTCAACTTCTTCAGCCAGAATTTTGACACCGGCTTCAATTTTGTCTGGCTCTGGCACATAGTTCATACGCATACATTGATGCGTATGGGGCCAGGGCTTCTCAAGACCCGGGAAGAAGTAGTGACCAGGCACCATCAGAACACCTCGTTTCTTCAACCGCTGGTACAACAGTTCGGTAGAGATAGGTAGATCTTTGAACCAGAGCCACAGAAAAATGGCCCCTTCAGGTTTATGGATCAGGCAACGTTCCGGTGATAAGTAACGGCGAATGATAGAGATAGTTTCCTGCACACGCTGGAGATAGAACGGCTTAATCACCGTTTCTGACAATCTCAGCAGATCATTACGTTTAATCATCTCGCATGCTATCGCCGGACCTACACCGCCAGGTGACAGGCTGATGATTCCATTCATATTACTGATTGCTGAAATCACGTTGTCATTGGCAATGATAATTCCACAACGGCTTCCCGGTAGCCCGAGCTTGGACAGGCTCATGCAAAGGATGATATTCGGATTCCATAGCGGACGTGCTTCGGTAAAGATTATGCCCGGGAAAGGAACACCGTAGGCGTTATCAATCACCAGTGGGATACCGTGCTCATTGGCCATGGCATCCAGCTTCATCAGCTCTTCGTCCGTAATAACGTTCCCGGTCGGGTTAGTCGGACGGGAGACGCAGATCATGCCGGTATCTTCGCCAATATGAAGGTGTTCAAAGTCTACATGGTACTTAAACTGTCCATCTGGCAGTAACTCGATATTCGGACGCGTGGAGACAAACAGATCGTCTTCCAGCCCGGAATCGGCATAGCCAATATATTCTGGCGCCAGTGGGAATAGCACCTTCTTGGTGCTGCCATTTTTCCGGCGTCCGGCGAACAGATTAAATAAGTAGAAAAATGCACTCTGACTGCCATTTGTTAGCGCAATATTCTGTGGCTCAATATCCCAACCTAATTCATCTCGTAACATGCCAGCTAAGGCTGTAAGTAGCTCACTTTTTCCCTGTGGTCCGTCGTAATTACACAAGGTATCAAGGAGTTTACCGTTATCCTGCATGTCTGAAAGCAAATTCCGAAAGTAGTCATTCATTGCGGGGATTTGCGCAGGATTACCTCCTCCAAGCATGATAGCGCCAGGAGTCCGTAAACCTTCATTGAGATCCTCCATCAGGCGGGTAATGCCTGAATGGCGGGTAAATTTGTCGCCGAAAAGAGAAAACGTCATAACGTATTATCTACAGAATCTTTTGAAAGAGGCTAACCATAACGCTGGTAAAGGCACGGTGCAAACAGACTTTACACAGCGTTTGTGGTTTTTTGTATCGTTATTTGGCCATTAATCCAGTTTAATGTTTCAATTATGGGTGTTTGTTTATCTACACAGATCCAGATGTGAACTCAGTATATCCCTACTCACAGATAACTCATCAAGCGTTCTGCTTAACTGAGCATGCAAGCTGGCATGTCGCCCAAAGCTAGAAAGATGCTCTGACTGGAGTTGTTGTATTTTTTCAGACAATATCTTTACCTCTGCTTCAGCTCGCAGACGTGCTTCATGCTGTGTTTTTATCAGTGTGTCGGCGGCGGCAAGGCGCTGGCGAGACTCTACCGCTTCCTGATGATGTGCATTAGCCTTCAGCTGGGCGGCCTGTTTCTGGCGATTAAAATAGCTTTGAAGTTTATCGATTTCTCGTTGCATCACACTGCGTACCAGAGCTGACTCCTTAAGATGCATTTCCTGACTAATATTCAGCGCTTTTTTTAGCTCAGTTATCTGGTTTTCACATTGACGCAGTTGATTGATGGTTTCCGGCGTATCGCAATAAAGGGTTTGTGGTGCGTGATGTTTTTGCTGTTCTTCACGTAATTGTGATAGCAGGCTGGCAGTGCGTGCTTCAGCTAGCTGTAAGCGTCGTAAAGTTTCTGGTGAGTCCTGATAAAGAGTATGCGGGGAGGTTTTATTGTCGAGATTAATATTGCTCAGTGCGGTATTCACTTCCCATATAATCTGCTCTTTATTTTGCTGCTTCATACGATTGCATGCACTGGCTAAGAAGCTCGCAGCTTCATGTGCATTATTAGTCGCGAAGGCTTTTTTTATCAGGTTCTGAACCAAGCTCATTTTGCCAGTTATCCTGTATCAAAGAAGGAGCTGAATGCATGCGCCCAGCTCGTCGAATCACATAGCTTGCCTATACTCATCGCCGCTCTTCGCTTTGCGCCTACAAGCAACTTGAATTATTTTGGGTATAATCACCAAGAAAAAGAGATTAAATTTGCAGATATTTATTCTTCTCCTCTCGGTTATTAACTCCCGAATTTTACAATACTTTTTGCCTTGTAATATGATTTTTCATGACGATATTTAGGAATAATACCCTTTCTTAACGTGCCCTGAGCAGTTATTTTTGGTATCTTTCGCGGCTACTTTCTATACTGATTAGAAATAATTGGTCAGAAAGTCCTTTTTCTGCTCGGAGTCATGAATGATAACAACCCTAATAAAACAGTTAGGGGCCGCGATATTTTTGCTACTGTCGGTGGGATTGTATAATACGGTTTTAGCCAGTCCACAGGTTGCAGAAGCGCACAGCAAAGCCCCAATAAAAAAAGTTAATAAGAAAAATACGGCACACAGCACAAAAGAGTATTCTCGCAAAAGTGAAATGAGTTCGCTTCCTGATTTGCGAAAATACCCTTCCGGAACTCCAAGGAAAAAAGCGTTTCTCCGGGCGGTTATGCCATATATTACTCAGCAAAATGCAACCATTACCGCTGAACGTAATTGGTTAATAACAAAGCGTTATTCAAGTCATTTTTCGCCGACGGAAATTACGCGTCTGAAAGATATTAGCCGTCGTTATAAAGTGGCCTGGCAAGGAAATACCAAACGCATCCCTTGGAACACACTGCTGGAAAGAGTCGATATTATTCCGACTAAGATGGCAGCGACCATGGCCGCGGCAGAAAGTGGCTGGGGGACGTCGAAACTGGCCCGTAGTAACAATAATCTGTTCGGTATGAAATGTGCTAAAAAGCACTGTAATAGTGAGCCGGGTAAAGTAAAAGGCTATCAGCATTATGGTTCGCTGAAGGAGGGTGTTAATTCTTATGTCGTTAATTTGAATACACATCCTGCATATTCGTCATTCCGTAAATCCCGCGCCCAATTGCGTAAAGCGGATCAAGATGTGACGGCCAGCACCATGATCCATAAGCTGGAAGGTTATTCACAAAAAGGTAATCGCTATAACAACTATCTGTTTGCGATGTACCAGAGTAATCATAACCTGATGTCGACCTATTAATGCGGTTTGCTTCGGAGTGAATCTTTGTTGTGGCATGCTCTGTTTTATCAGGGCATGTCATTGATTTTTTATTTCCCCTCTCTACTTGCCGCTTTTTCAGGGGCATGACCATACAACTTGAAGACGTTTGCGTATATACTGCCCACCTCTCTTAAATCCACGGAACGCGTGCGAATTCAACATGCAAAAGTTTGATACCAAGACCTTTCAAGGCCTGATCCTGACTTTACAGGACTACTGGGCTCGCCAGGGCTGCACCATTGTTCAACCTTTGGACATGGAAGTTGGCGCCGGAACCTCTCACCCGATGACCTGTCTGCGGGCATTAGGGCCAGAACCGATGGCGACGGCTTATGTGCAACCTTCTCGTCGCCCAACGGATGGTCGTTATGGCGAAAACCCAAACCGCTTACAGCATTATTATCAGTTTCAGGTGGTGATTAAGCCGTCTCCGGACAATATTCAGGAGCTGTATCTTGGGTCGCTGAAAGAATTGGGCATGGACCCAACGATTCATGATATTCGTTTCGTGGAAGATAACTGGGAAAACCCAACTCTGGGTGCCTGGGGCCTGGGCTGGGAAGTCTGGCTTAACGGCATGGAAGTCACCCAGTTTACCTACTTCCAGCAAGTAGGTGGCATGGAGTGCAAACCAGTCACGGGTGAAATCACTTACGGTTTAGAGCGCCTGGCGATGTATATCCAGGGCGTAGACAGCGTTTATGACTTGGTCTGGAGCGATGGCCCGTTAGGTAAAACAACCTATGGTGATGTATTCCTCCAGAATGAAATCGAACAGTCTACGTATAACTTTGAATACGCCGATGTTGATTTCCTGTTTACCTGTTTTGAGCAATATGAAAAAGAAGCTCAACAGTTACTGGCTTTAGAAAAACCTCTGCCACTGCCAGCTTACGAACGTATTTTGAAAGCCGCGCATAGCTTTAACCTGCTTGATGCCCGTAAAGCTATCTCTGTGACTGAACGTCAGCGCTATATTCTGCGTATTCGTACCCTGACGAAAGCAGTGGCTGAAGCCTACTATGCTTCTCGTGAAGCACTTGGCTTCCCGATGTGTAATAAGAACAAATAAGAGGCTGCGATGTCTGAAAAAACTTTTCTGGTGGAAATTGGCACTGAAGAGCTACCACCAAAAGCCCTGCGCAGCCTGGCTGAATCCTTTGCTGCCAATGTGACTGCTGAACTGGATGCCGCAAATCTGACTTATGGAGAGGTGAAATGGTTTGCCGCTCCACGTCGTCTGGCGCTAAAAATTACTCAGCTGGCAGCGACTCAGCCTGACCGCGAAGTTGAAAAACGTGGCCCGGCAATTGCTGCAGCGTTTGATGCTGAAGGTCGCCCGAGTAAAGCGGCAGAAGGTTGGGCGCGTGGTTGTGGTATTACAGTGGATCAGGCTGAACGCTTGTCTACCGATAAAGGTGAATGGCTGCTGTATCGTGCTCTGGTAAAAGGTGAAAGTGTTCAGACACTGTTACCGAATATCGTTACCAGCTCGCTGGCAAAATTACCTATTCCTAAATTGATGCGCTGGGGCGCGTCTGATACGCAGTTCGTTCGTCCAGTACATACTGTGACCTTACTGTTAGATAGTGAGCTTGTTCCTGCCACTATCCTGGGTATTCAGTCAGACCGTGTTATTCGTGGTCACCGTTTTATGGGTGAGCCGGAATTTACCCTTGAACACGCTGACCAGTATCCTGAAGTTTTAGAGCAACGCGGTAAAGTCATTGCTGATTATGAGCAACGTAAAGCATTGATTAAACGTGATGCTGAAGAAGCTGCGCGTAAAATTGGTGGTGTGGCTGATTTAAGCGAAAGCCTGTTGGAAGAAGTCGCTTCTTTGGTGGAGTGGCCAGTCGTTCTGACCGCGACGTTTGAAGAAAAATTCCTCGCTGTTCCTGCTGAAGCACTGGTTTACACCATGAAAGGTGACCAGAAGTACTTCCCAGTGTATAGCGTGGATGGAAAATTGCTGCCGAACTTTATCTTTGTGACCAATATTGAGTCCAAAGATCCGCAGCAAATTATCTCTGGTAACGAGAAGGTGGTTCGTCCACGTCTGGCTGATGCAGAGTTCTTCTTTAATACTGACCGTAAAAAGCGTCTGGAAGATAACCTGCCGCGTCTTGAAACCGTTTTGTTCCAGCAACAGCTGGGCAGCCTGCGTGACAAGACCAATCGTATTGAAGCGCTCTCTGGCTGGATTGCTAAACAGATTGGTGCTGATGTTAACCACGCGACCCGCGCAGGCCTGCTTTCTAAGTGTGACCTGATGACCAATATGGTGTTTGAGTTTACCGACACCCAGGGCGTGATGGGGATGCACTATGCGCGTTTCGACGGCGAAGCTGAAGACGTTGCTGTCGCATTGAATGAACAGTATCAGCCGCGTTTCGCGGGCGATGAGCTGCCGTCTAATCTGGTCGCTTGTGCTGTTGCGATTGCCGACAAAATGGATACTCTGGCAGGTATTTTTGGTATCGGTCAGCATCCTAAAGGTGACAAAGATCCGTTTGCTCTGCGTCGTGCCGCTCTGGGCGTACTGCGTATTATCGTTGAGAAAAACCTCAACCTGGATCTGCAGACCCTGACTGAAGAAGCGGTTCGTCTCTATGGTGATAAACTGACGAACGCCAATGTGGTCGATGAGGTTATCGACTTTATGCTAGGTCGTTTCCGTGCCTGGTATCAGGAAGAAGGTCACGCCGTCGACACTATTCAGGCAGTCCTGGCGCGTCGTCCGACTAAACCGGCAGATTTTGATGCGCGCATGAAGGCCGTTTCCCACTTCCGTACTCTGGAAGCGGCAGCAGCCCTGGCAGCGGCGAACAAGCGTGTTTCCAACATTCTCGCTAAGTCGACTGAGACGCTTAATGACAGCGTACAGGCTTCTGTCTTGAAAGAAGCGGAAGAGATCCACCTGGCGACGCATCTGGTGGTATTACGTGATAAGTTGCAGCCGTACTTTGCTGAAGGCCGTTATCAGGAAGCACTGGAAGAGCTGGCTAACCTGCGTGAGCCAGTCGATGCCTTCTTTGATAAAGTTATGGTTAATGCGGATGATGAAGAATTACGTATTAACCGACTGACTTTGCTGACTAAATTACGTGAGCTGTTCTTACAAGTAGCAGATATCTCTCTGCTGCAATAACCATATGGGTTAGCTAAGTAAGATACTGATAAGGGGAGAAAATAACTATTTTCTCCCCTTATGCTATCAGCTGGATGATTAATATTATTTTATTTATCTCGTGTGAATACTCTATTTTATGCACCAGTAATATATGTGAAGCTAGAATCGAGTCGGGTTAGCCAGGGATAAAGTATTCCTAACTCACAGGTTCTTAATTTATAATACCAAATCATTCGGATATATTATCTCAGGGAAATAATTTATTTAATACGTACCAATGAGATGATCAAATAATACAACCTAATGATTCTGAATTATATCTACTAGCCAAAAATTCATTTTCCAGTAAATGATGCCATGGGGAGTGTTAATACTCCTGACAGACATCAGTGATGATGGACTATGCCAATGAAATAGAGCCGCGGGATGATACAATAGAGTATCGTGCTTTAGTCGAAAGCCTGACATCCGGTCATCAAATCTCCTTCGATGCGTCTATAGAAAACGGAGGACTTTATTGGAGCTAACAGTGTCTGAAAATAAACAAATCCATGTTTCCGCAGCAGTTATTACGGATTCTGACGGTCGAATATTATTAGTGAGAAAACGCAATACACACTTTTTTATGCAGCCAGGGGGGAAGCCAGACGCTGGCGAAACACCTGAACAGGCTCTTATTCGGGAATTAAATGAAGAATTACAACTAGATATTACCCTCGAACAGTTACATCCATTAGGGCAGTTCACCGATATTGCTGCGAATGAACCCGACCATACTGTGATTGCTGACATGTTCAGAATAGAAACGATTAACGGTGATATTGTGCCTGCTGCTGAGATTGAAGAGATTTTGTGGCTTTCCCCTGCGGATAGCGCTATTCACGAACTAGCACCATTGACACTTAACAAAGTTATTCCGTTACTTGGTAGTATGGGCTGAAGAACACAGTTATCACTCAGAAAATGATGGATGAGGTGATGGAATGGCTCATCCTAAGTGAAGAGATTCATGTTAAAGGGTATCTTGCCAGCAGCGGTTGGACTATCCTTAGCACAGGATTCGGTAGTTGATTAGAAATTAGTTAAAGGGGTAGATAAGATGGCGACAGGTAAGACCTGGTCTCGCTGGTTTGCGCCGCTCGCGGCGTTACTAATGGTGGTAAGCTTGAGTGGTTGCTTTGATAAAGAAGGCGACCAACGTAAGGCATTTATCGATTTTCTGCAAAATACCGCGATGCGTAGTGGTGATCGTTTGCCTACGCTGACCTCTGATCAGAAGAAACAGTTTGGTCCCTTAGTCTCCGACTACGCCATTCTCTATGGCTTCTCACAGCAGATGAGTCAGGCGATGGATCAAGGTGTAAAGCCGGTACTGGATACCGTCAATGGTATCCGGGTGCCGCAAGACTACCTGACCCAACGTAATACGCTACGTCAGGAAAACGGTGCGCTTAATGTATTAGGCCAGCAGGTACAAAATGCGAAGATGCAGGCAGACAGTGCTCTTTCTACGCTCAAGCAGCCTGAAGAACTTAAAGTCGTTTACGACAAAGTCTATGAGAAAGTCGTTACCAATCCGGCTAATGCGATTAATTCCAGCGGCACAAAATCTTACCCAGCAACTCATGCAAGTGGGGGATTATATTGCTGAGCAAGAAGGTCAGGTGAGCTTTACAGCCAGTGGAATTCAGTTCCCGACTTCTCGTCAGGCCAGTCAGTATAATACTTTAATTGCTCCGCTTGCGGGTCAGCACCAGGCATTTATGCAGGTTTATACTGCAACTCAGAACGCAGTACAGTAAGCTGATTTTATAAATAAAAAAAGGCTATCCGGGTTCCGGATAGCCTTTTTTTCTGCTCTCAGCCTGTTATTTCAATACACCAGGGTTGACGCAGTTAATCTCTACTTTGCCTGTCAGCGCCGTGATCAGGTTATCAGTAGCACATTCGTCCATTCCTGAACGTGTTTCATGCGTGGCGGAACCAATATGTGGCAGAGCAACAACGTTTGGCATCTGAAGCAGCGGGGAGTCTACAGACAACGGCTCTTGCTCGAAGACATCCAGCCCGGCTGCGTGAATTTTACCCTCTTGCAGTGCTTTAATCAGCGCTTGCTCATCCACCACTGGCCCACGACCGACATTAATCAGTACTGCTGAAGATTTCATTTTTGCTAGTTGTTCAGCGCCAATAAGGTGATGTGTTTCTTCACTCAGTGGCAGCAGAATGCAGACGAAATCAGCAGTAGCCAGCAGCGTATCCAAGTCGCAATACTGGGCATCAAAACGCTCTTCCGCTTCTTTATGGTGGCGACGTGCGTTATAGAGAATCGGCATACTGAAGCCAAAGTGGGCGCGCTGCGCCAGAGCCAGACCGATACGCCCCATCCCGATGATGCCAAGTGTTTTATGGTGTACATCAATACCGTACCAGCCAGTATCAATACTACTTTGCCACTCACCCGCTTTAACGCGTTCAGCCACTTCCACGACCCGACGAGCACTGGAAAGGATTAGCGCCATTGCCGTATCAGCCACGGTTTCAGTTAGCACAGTAGGCGTGTGCATCAGCACCACATTACGGGCATTCAGGGCATCGACATTATAATTATCATAGCCAACGGAAATGGTGGAGGCAGCACGCAGTTTTGGCATCTGTGCCAGCAAGGCCTCATCAACTTTACCCCCAGAGCCCAACAGCCCTTCAGCTTGAGCAAAAACTTGTGCGTTAGCCGCGACAGTTTCAGGGCTGATATCATCAAATTTATTGACGACGAAGTGACTTTCCAGGCGTTTGACAAGGCTATCAGGCAATGTTTTGTAGAGGATAATCGACGGCTTCATTGGGGTCTCCGTGCATCATTGGTGTCAATCGGCCGTAAGGCTGACCGATACGTGTCCTGTACATCATAGTATTAATCTTAGACTGAATGGAACCGTTTCCAAAAGAGGGGCATGCAACATGGCTCAGAGAACGGATATTAAGTAAAATACGCCATTGACCACTCAATAAATACCCGTAGTTTGGCGCTTAAATGATGGCTGGAAGGATAAACGATAAAGAGTTGTTCTGTTGACGGTTGCCAGGCATCGAGGACACTGACCAGTTGTCCACTGTCCAGATAGGACTGCACCGGTAAGCGAGGGGTCTGGATCATCGCTATTCCTGAGAGTGCGACTGCGATATAGGCGTTACTTTCGTTAACGCTCAGCTGATAGTTATGCTGGATCTCGCGAAGATGGCCGTTATCCATTTTCTGAGCGTCTCCTGGAGGAACATAATACTATATTAAAAAAGGCTACCGCTCTCTTGATGTCAGACTCCCTGAACAGTTCTCGCTAGTTGAAAAACTCAGGAAAGATCATGCCGTTACCCGACTTTGTGACGTGTTCGAAATACACCATAGTAGTTACAAATACTGGGCAAAAAAACGGCATATCATCAACCCGGAGCGGGTAAAACTTTATAGCGAAGTTCGTCGTGTCCACCGCCTCAGTAATGGTTCTGCCGGGGCAAGAA
>Ga0302347_1000441_pt1 | contig 66883 bp, 53 predicted proteins | sample PhyWR1_FD_202178 | JGI IMG/M metagenome (GOLD analysis project Ga0302347, IMG submission 202178) | Leaf surface microbial communities from wheat plants in UC Gill Tract Community Farm, Albany, California, United States - DLSL W.R1 (v2)... | ecosystem: Host-associated > Plants > Phyllosphere >... | reverse complement strand
TGAGTTCTCCCCGGGTTCTGGGATTGAAGATTTTTTGTCCTGACTCCTTGAGCCTCAGGACATCCGGGTTCTCATATACAGGATGATGAAGTGCCATATTCTTTTCCTGCATTATTTTTGTGGGAATGGGCTCTATTAAGGATGGGAAATGAACAATCGTCTACTGTCATAAATGACAGTAGACGTGTCTAGTTCGCGACTTACGCGGTTTTTTGGATCCAATGCTTGAATGTTGATACAGGCAGCCCGACTTGCCTGTTTGCCTGCAGTGATGCCATCGCAGGCAAGTCGGGGCCTACAAACAGTTTTAAAACAGCACCTTGGCCACATCGGTAAAGCGCTTGGCAAAGTGTACGGTGATGCCTTCTTTCAGATAATCGGGCAGTTCTTCGAAATGGCCGCGGTTCGGTTCGGGCAGAATCAGTTCGTTGATTTTCTGTCTGCGTGCTGCAATTACTTTTTCGCGCACGCCGCCAATCGGCAACACATGCCCGGTCAGGGTTAATTCGCCGGTCATGGCGATGCCTTTTTTCGGCGGCTGATTGCGTGCCAGGGACAGCAGGGCACTGGCCATGGTGACGCCCGCGCTTGGGCCGTCTTTGGGCGTGGCGCCTTCAGGTACATGCAGGTGGACAAAGGCTTCATCGAAGAACTTGGGATCGCCGCCAAACTGCTTAAGGTTGGAGCTGATATAGCTATAGGCAATTTCAGCCGACTCTTTCATGACTTCGCCCAGTTGCCCGGTCAGCTTGAAGCCGCGATTGAGGGTGTGAATGCGGGTTGCCTCGATCGGCAACGTTGCTCCCCCCATGCTGGTCCAGGCCAGACCGGTAATGACCCCGGTACCGCTGATTACCTGCTCGTTACGGAACACCGGCATGCCCAGTGAAGCTTCAAGGTCTTTGGGGCCGATCTTGATCACGGCGTTGGGGTCTGTCAGCAGCTTGACCACGGCCTTGCGCACCAGTTTGCCCAGCTGTTTTTCCAGCTGTCGCACTCCGGCTTCGCGGGCATAACCGTCAATCACGGCGCGCAGGGCGCTGTCGCTGATGCTCAGTTTGTCTTTGGCCACACCAGCCTTTTCGAGCTGTTTGGGCCACAGGTGACGCTTGGCGATCGCGACTTTCTCTTCCGTGATGTAACCCGAGAGGCGAATCACTTCCATACGATCGAGCAACGGGCCGGGGATCGAGTCCAGGGTGTTGGCGGTACACACAAACAGCACTTTGGACAGATCCAGACGCAGGTCCAGGTAATGGTCGAGGAAGTCGATGTTCTGCTCGGGGTCGAGGGTTTCCAGCAAGGCCGAGGCGGGGTCGCCCTGGAAGCTCTGGCCCATCTTGTCGATCTCGTCGAGCATGATCACCGGGTTCATCACTTCAACATCTTTAAGTGCCTGCACCAGCTTGCCCGGCTGGGCGCCAATGTAGGTGCGGCGATGGCCCTTGATCTCGGCCTCGTCGCGCATGCCGCCGACGCTGAAACGGTAGAACGGACGGCCCAGGGACTCGGCAATCGACTTGCCGATACTGGTTTTACCCACACCCGGCGGGCCGACCAGCAGCACGATTGAACCGCTGACCGAGCCTTTGTAGGCCCCGACGGCGAGGAATTCGAGGATGCGCTCCTTGATGTCATCAAGGCCGGCATGATGGGCGTCGAGCACCTTGCGGGCGTGCTTGAGGTCGAGTTTGTCTTTACCCAGCACGCCCCAGGGCACTGACGACGCCCAGTCGAGGTAGTTACGGGTAACCGCATATTCCGGCGACCCGGTTTCCAGGATCGACAGTTTGTTTAGCTCATCATCGATGCGCTTTTGCGCCTGGGCCGGCAGGATCTTGCCTTCAAGGCGCTGCTTGAACTGTTCGATATCGGCGCTGCGGTCATCCTTGGTCAGACCGAGTTCCTGCTGGATGACCTTGAGCTGTTCCTTGAGGAAGAATTCGCGCTGATGCTCGCCGATCTTGAGGTTTACCTCGGCTGAAATCTCTTTTTGTAGCCGCGCTACCTCGACTTCCTTGCGCAGCATGGGCAGCACTTTTTCCATGCGTTTGAGCATCGGCACGCAATCGAGCACCTGTTGCAACTCGTTGCCGGTAGCCGAGGTCAGCGCCGCTGCGAAATCGGTCAGCGGCGACGGATCATTGGGGCTAAAACGATTGAGGTAGTTTTTCAGCTCTTCGCTGTAGAGCGGATTGAGCGGCAGCAGTTCCTTGATGGCATTGATCAGTGCCATGCCGTAGGCCTTCACCTCGTCGGTGGGCTCTTTGGGCTGCTGCGGGTACTCGACCTCCACCAGATACGGCGGGCGGTGATGCTTGAGCCACATGCTGATCCGCACGCGGCTCAGCCCCTGGGCTACAAACTGTAACTTGCCGTTTTCGCGGCTGGCGTGATGGACCTTCACCAGCGTGCCGTATTCCGGCAGGCTTTTGGTATCGAAATGGCGAGGATCATCAGGGGGCGTGTCGACAAAAAACAGCGCCAGGGAGTGATGGGGAGATTTGCTGACCAGTTCCAGGGTCTCGGCCCAGGGTTCTTCATTGACGATGACCGGCAGCACTTGTGCCGGGAAGAACGGCCGATTATGGATCGGGATGATGTAAACCTTGTCCGGCAGATTCTGCTCCGGCAATGCCAATTCAGTCCCTCCAGAATGAGGATGGTGTGTGGATTCAGTGTGTTCTACATCGGTGTACTCAGTGGTGTTGTCCGGAAATTCTTGCTGGTCGCTCATGGGGCACCTGCACAATTGGGTATGGGTCTTAGATGGGGCGCCGTGCCAGTGGTTTCAATGGTGAACAGATTTTCATGTGTAAGGAGAAGATATCCCGTAACAACTGGCTCGTTTCTTCGCCAGCGGCTACGAAAATTTACCCTCGGGTCGATTGAGCAAATAATCCGCCAACCCCCCGTGCGCTAGGGCTTTGTCGCCAACAACTTGACAGTAGACGGCCCGAATTTAATGGGTGATCTTCTGTGTGCAGCACTTGGATCCATAACAACAAAGATGGACTGGAAGGCCGCCGGTTTGGCTTTTTCAAGGAAGTCGCGGGAGCGCTTATGCGGGCATTGGCATTCACTCAATGGATTGAGGGCGCAGCATGAAGTTGCGCAACAGCTTTCAAGCGCGTATCAGCCTGTTTCTAGCCTTGCTCCTGCTGTTGGTGATAGGTGTGGTGTACTTCGCCGTTAAAGCCGTGACCATTACCGTGGCCAGCGATCAGGCGCAAGAGCAGCTCAAAACCGGTACCCGGGTGTTCGAGCGCTTTATGGATCTGCGCTGGCGGCGTATCCAGTACGGCCTCAACTGGCTGACCAATGACTCGGATTTCCGTGAGGCGACGATCAATGGCAGCCCCTCGCTGATAGAGCACGCCCTGCAGGAGTTCGAGGTGAGCTTGCATGGCAGTGAGCTGTTTGTGCTGGACCTGGATGGCAATATCATTACCAGCACCCTCAAGGGCCTGCCCCCGGGGCAGGTGTTCCCTTATGCCAAGGCACTGCGCCTGGCCCGTCGCAATACGCAAACCATGGTCATCGGGGTGCTTGCCGGGCGCCCTTATATGCTGGTGCAAGGGGTGGTGCTGGGGCCTTTGCCCGTGGTCCGCGTGATCTCGGGGATGCCGATGGACGACGTGTTTGCCCATGAGTTGAGTTCCCTGAGCAACCTTGAAGTGTCGTTTATGACGGTCAAGCAGGGCGAAAGCGGAATATTGAGCAGCACCCAGCCGGACTTTATGAGCGCCAGCATCGTCGAATTCGTGCAGGAGCACACACCGGGCGCGGCGATCCACTTCAGCGAATTCCACGGCCAGCGCTTTCTTGGCCAGATGCTGCAACTGGCCAACTCCGGGGACCCGGACAACGGGCAGGTGATGGCGGTGTTGCAAAGCCCGCTGGATCAGACGATGCAGGCATTCAACTCGCTGGACCGCAAGTTTCTATGGATATCCCTGGGGGCTTTGCTGGCTTCATTGCTCGGCGCCTTGTGGCTGGCGCGGGCCGTTTCGCGGCCGGTCAGCCTGTTGGCGGAGGCCGCGCAGCGCATTGGCCGGGGCAACTACGAAACGAGGGTGGAGCTCACTCGCAGGGACGAACTGGGGTTTCTCGCCCGGGCGATCAACGCCATGCAAAGCGGGATTGCCGTGCGCGAGCAGCAACTGGCGCATAACGCCTTGCACGACCCGCTTACCGGCTTGCCCAACCGTGCCCTGGCCATGGAGCGTCTGGGCAGCGCGATCAGCGCAAGGCGCAGTGTGGTGCTGATTTACCTGGGGATCGAAAACTATCGTGTGATCAATGAAGGCTTCGGCCCCGAGGGTGTGGAGCTGATCATGCGCGAATCCGCCCGCGTGATGCTCGACGCCCTGCGTGAACGGGATACGGCGGCACGCATCACCGGCAACGAGTTCTTGTTACTGCTTGAAAGCACCCAGATCGATGTGGGTGTGGCGATGGCGGATAGGTTGTATGCATTGCTCAAGCGTCCGCTGAGCATCGATGGGCACGAGGTGGCGCTGGAGGTCTGCATGGGCATTGCGATCTACCCGCTCAACGGGCAGAGCGCCGAAGAGCTGATCAACCGCGCAGCGATTGCACGCCGCGATGCCGCCGCCTTGCCCGGTTATTTACAGGTGTACCAGCAGGATCGAGACCTGGCCCATCAACGGCACATTCAGCTGATCAGGGACTTGCGCAGTGCCGCCAGCGAAGGCCAGTTGCAATTGCATTACCAGCCCAAAATGGATATTCGCAGTGGCCATGTGCGCCAGGCTGAAGCGCTGCTGCGCTGGCAACACCCGGAACTGGGCATGGTCTCACCGGCGGAATTTATCCCGCTGGCTGAGCGCACTGGCAGCATGTTCCTGCTGACGGGCTGGGTCATAGAGGAAGGTATTCGCCAGCTGGCCGAGTGGAACCGCAAGGGCCTGCATCTGCAGCTTTCGCTGAATATTTCGGCGGAGGATTTGCACGGTGAAACGCTGTTGATGACAGTCGAGCGCCTGCTCAAGCGTTATCAGTTGTCGGCCGAGCAACTGATATTCGAAATCACCGAAAGCACGGCCATGCGCGACCCCGAACACTCGCTCAGCGTGCTCGAAAAGCTGCGTGATGGCGGCATCAGCTTGTCGGTGGATGACTTCGGCACCGGTTATTCGTCGCTGGCGCACCTCAAGCGCCTGCCGGTGCAGGAGCTGAAAATCGATCAGTCGTTTATCCGCAACCTCGACGAGACCAGCGAAGACGCGGTGATCGTGCGCTCAACCATCGAAATGAGCCACAACCTGGGGCTCAAGGTGGTGGCTGAAGGCGTGGAGTATCAACATACCCTCGAACTGCTGGAGCGTTGGCACTGTGATACGGCCCAGGGTTATCTGATCAGTCGGCCCATGGATGCCGTGGCGTTCGAGGCCTGGACGTCGAAATTTCGGGCTGTGGTCTAAGGCATATAAACGGTGGCTATCCGCAGATAGCCGCCGTTTTCAATGGCAGCTTAACCATCTGCTCATAGGGTTGAACCTCATTAAGCTGACACTCGTATTGGTGGGTTAACGCTCAATGACTATCTCGATATTTCTTTTGTCGATCCAGCCGTCTTGTTTACCGGTTCTGCTGTGCTGGTCCAGTTGTCTGTTGAGGTCGGGGCGACTCAGAATTTCGCGGGCCAGCATTACATTCAAATCATCACCTGCACGGCCGCTCATGGGCTTGTTGGCCATCTCGCGAATACTGTTTTGCGTGATAAAGCCTGGCTTGCTTTTATCTTCGAAGGCATCCCAGTTGTTTAGCAGGCCCTTGGCAAGTTGTTTGTCGTCCATGCCTGCAGGTTGACTGGACAGTGGCCCCTGCTCTGGAAAATTCTGCCTGTTATCGAAATTGACAGCAGGCATGCTGGAGGCTCCACCCAACGCCGGATTACCCATCATAGAGCCTATAAAGCTCTTGAACTGTTCGATCATGTTTGACAGGAAACTGTTTTGGGAATTGTTGTTGCCATTGTTGTATTGCTCATACTGAGCGGGGGAAGGGGGGCTTCCAAACGGGATGGTGTTGTTGAACGACGGTGGTTGCCCCTGGTTCAGCGACATGAACGGTCGGGGTTTTGTGTTGGTATTCCAGGCTCCGGAATTATCACTTTGCCAACGGAAATTTATCTCGCGGATAGATGATGTCATCGGTTATCTCCAATAGATTTCAAGGGGGTGACGCGCAATCCAGATGACGTGCACTGACCATAAGTGCTGACTTCAAGCATCCGGCAAGGTCACTCGGTTGTGTGTGGCGCCCGAGCCGATTTAAGTTCAGTGTCTGCCAGTGAAGGCGGATTTAAGTTATGTCACCGGTTAACTCGATACCTTCCCTTGTTGATCTAAAGACCACAAAAAAAGGCGGCTATCGAGAGATAGCCGCCTTTCTTAAAACCCGCTGTAAAGCTTACTCAGCGAGTTTGAACGCCATGACATAGTCACCTTTTTTGGTGCCCAGGCCGCCGTGACCGCCCGCCATGACCAGCACATATTGAGTGCCGTCCTTGCCGGTGTAGGTCATCGGGGTGGTCTGGCCGCCAGCAGGCAGGCGACCTTCCCACAGTACTTTACCGTTGCTTACGTCGTAAGCACGCAGGTACTGGTCAAGGGTACCGCTCAGGAAGGCCACACCACCTGCGGTGGTGAAGGTCCCGCCCAGGCTTGGAACACCCATGGACAACGGGATCGGTACCGGCGAGCTGTCACGCACGGTGCCGTTTTTGTGTTTCCAGATCACTTCGTTGTTGGTCAGGTCGACTGCAGCAACATAACCCCACGCCGGTGCCTGGCAAGGCAGGCCCAGTGGCGACAACAGTGGCTCCAGGATCACGCCGTAAGGTGCGCCTTTGTTCGGTTGAACGCCGGAGGTTTCGCCTTTGCGCGGGCCCATTGCAGCCACGTCGGCCTGCGGAACCAGCTTGGAGGTGAACGCCATGTAGCTCGGGTTCAGGAAGGCAATCTGGCGAACCGGGTCAACCGAAATGCCACCCCAGTCAAACACGCCGAAGTTGCCTGGATACACGATCGAGCCTTGCAGCGATGGCGGGGTGTACATGCCGTCATAGCGCAGGGACTTGAAGTTGATCCGGCACAGCATCTGGTCGAATGGGGTTACGCCCCACATGTCGCGTTCGGTCAAGACCGGAGGAATCATGTTCAGGTCAGAACGTGGCTGTGTCGGTGCAGTGTGGTCACCTTCAACAGCGCCGCCCGGGGCCGGAACCTCGGTGATCGGCACAATGGCTTCGCCAGTGCGACGGTCCATCACGTAGATGCTGCCTTGTTTGGTGGAAGCCAGCAGGGCCGGTTTCACGCCATCGGCGGTTTTCAGGTCCATCAGGGTTGGTTGACCACCTACGTCCATGTCCCACAGGTCATGGTGAGTAAGCGGACGGTACCAGCGGACTTTACCGGTGTTGATGTCCAGAGCGGTGATGCCAGCGGCATAGCGCTCGGAATCTTCGGTACGGTCGCCGCCGTACTGGTCAGGCGTCTGGTTGCCCATCGGCAGGTACAGCATGCCGAGGTCTTCGTCGACAGCGAACATCGACCACATGTTGGGCGAGTTACGGGTGTAGGTTTCGCCTTCAGCAATCGGAGTGGTTTTCTCCGGGTTACCGCTGTCCCAGTTCCAGACCAGCTTGCCGGTACGTACGTCGTACGCACGGATCACGCCCGACGGCTCGTCGTTGGAAATGTTGTCGGTCACGTGGCCGCCAATCACGACCAGATCTTTGGTCACGGCAGGTGGCGAAGTGGAGTAGTAACCACCCGGTGCAAAGCTGCCGATATTGTGACGCAGGTCTACCGCACCATTGGTACCGAAGTCTTCGCACACTTTACCGGTGTCGGCGTTCAGGGCGATCAGACGGGTGTCGGCAGTCGGCAGGAACAGGCGACGCGGGCACGAGTTGCTCGAAGTGGCAGCAGCAGGCTCGGCAGCGCTTTGTTCAGTGCTGGCTTTGGCGTAGGCATTTTCGTCGTGATAAGTCACGCCGCGGCAGGTCATGTGTGCCCAGCCTTTGAAGTTCTCAGCGTTCTGAGTGCTGATCTTCGGATCGTAACGCCAGATTTCCTTGCCGGTATCCGGGTCAAGGGCAATCACCTGGCTGTGCGGGGTACACACATACAGCATGCCGTTGACTTTCAGCGGGGTGTTCTCGGCGGTTGTTTCGCCGGGATCGCCTTCGCCAGGGATGTCACCGGTACGGAATGTCCAGGCTGGAACCAGCTTGTGGGCATTCTCAGGGGTGATTTCTTTCAGCGGCGAGTAACGGTCACCAAAAGCGGTGCGGCCGTAGGACTGCCAGTCGCCATCGGGCATGGCCGGTGCGGCGTTGGTCATGCCAGGAACCGCATCACGGTCCAGTTGACCCTTGATTTCGCCCGGGCTGGTGAACTGGCTGGCCAGTGCTGCCAGGCCTGCCAATACCACGGCAACGCTCAGTGCGCCGGTAGCAGCCGGTGCCGACTGACCGCGCAGTACCGGACGACGGAACCAGGGCAGCAGCAGGACGATACCGATGGCGAACCACAGGGCCAGACGTGGCACCAGTTGCCACCAGTCCAGACCCACTTCCATCAGTGCCCATACGGTGCTGGCGAACAACACCAGTGCGTACAGGGTCAGTGCTGCGCGGCGCCCGGCAATCAGCAGTGCGCCCGACAAGCCAAAACCGATCCCGGCCAGCAGGTAGTACCACGACCCGCCCAGCGTGACCAGTTTGATACCCCCGGCCAACATGGCCAGGCCCATTAGCAGCAGCAAGATACCGAGAAGGCTCGGTAGCAGGCGGCTTCGACTGAAAGCACCTTCAGTGCTCATAGTGTGGTTCTCCGTTGCGTTTGAGGTGTTCCCGCGAGGGTGGGGTCTTTAAGGGACGAACCGACGCGGGAGTGAATCAGCTAAATAGGTGTTCGATCACAACCTTCAAGGTTGTTGTTGCAGTCCGTTTGTCAGAACGCACTTTGAATTTTCAGACCGCCAATCAGTGCATCATCCAGCTGGCTGACGCCGCCCGGGTGACGGATGTATTGCAAGTTCGGTCGAACGGTCAGCCAGTTGGTGACGTGGATGCCGTAGTACAGCTCGGCGCTGTATTCAGTGTCCTGGGGAGGCAGGTAGTCCGGGTTGTCGAAATCGTAGATGGCGCGGGCCTGGTTGGTGGCCTGGGCGTTTTTGCGATAAGCCGGGTTGACGTGCACGCGGGCCATGGCAAAACCGATGTCGTCTTTTGGTCGCGCATCGAACACGCCTTTATAGACGACGCCCGCCTGGACATAGTTGTCCACGGCGTTGGTTTTCTTGTCGTGCATAGTGGCATTGGCGAACACACTCAAGCCCCTCGACTGATCGCTGGCGCGGGTTGTGAGCTGCTGTTGCACACCCAGCCACATCCCGTGTTTGCTCGAACTGCTACGATACGCTTCACCGGTCAAGGCCGCTGGCTGGCCGTTGGCATCTTTGTAAGCATCGGTTGCCTTGGCATTACTGTAGTAGTAACCCGCGCGGTATTCCCCTGGCAGGCCATTAACTTTTGGCGTCCATACCAGTTCGATCGGCAGCACCGCGCCCTGGGTGCCGCTGCCGCTGAGCTTGAAGCCGTTACCGCGATCCAGGTTGGACGGGTTTTGCTCATAGGCGCCAACCTGTGCGTACAGCTCGGGGGTCAGGTGATACTTGACCCGCAGGGCCCACTGGCTGACGGGCCAGTTGTACCAGATGCTGCCCGCCCAGTTACCGACCTGCGAGCCGCAGAACGCCAGGTTCTGGAAGTCGCAAGGGAAGGTGTTGAAATCCTCGCCCTGACCAAAGCGGCCGACCTTGATGTCGAGCTTCTGGTCAAAGAACTTCTGCTGGTACCACATTTGCGTCAGGCGCGTGGTCTGCCCGCGGCCCCAGACTTCCTGGGCCGAAGTGAAGCCGCCCACCCGCGGATCGTTGATGCGGTCGTTGCTGATGTTGTTGCCGCTGCGGTGGGTGATGGTCAGCTGAAATTCAGCGTCGTCCCAGCCCAGGATTTTTTGCAGGTCCAGGTGCGTGCCCAGGCCGAACTGGTCGCTGTAGCGCGCGGTGCGGTCATGGTCATAGCCGCCGTGCAGGTTGGAGCCGACTTCGCCTACATAGTCGAGGGAAAAGGAGTAACCCTGCTTTTCCAGTTCGCTACGGGTACCACCCCAATCGCCGAGCATCCATTTGGAGTCGGCGTCAAAAGCAGGGGCCGCCTGTACGCATGTAGCCAGGCCCAGAGCGGTAATGCCGCCGATCAACGCCAGGGCTTTTTGCCCGGCAACAGGAAGCATCGCGCTGTGTTTGCGCATATTCAGGAATGTGGACATAGGTCGAGATGCGAGTCTTTATAGGTATGGCTGTGGCAGTGGGTAGCGCTGTCTTTGGAGGCAGGACCGACACTTCAGAATTGAGGGCAGAATGAATCGTTTCAGCCCTCTATGCGGAAATGATAAAGCCCTGAAACGTTTAGAAACAGCACTTTAAGTGACATGGATCATTTCTGATTCAGTAACAGTGTGCTGCGACGGTTCGTCCCAGGGCTCTTTTGTCGCGCCCCGCTCTGATTGGAGGCCGCGTATTTACTGCTGTGCAGCCTAGAACGTGGTGCGCAGGCCGACCTCGATGCCACGTCCTGGCGCAGGGGCGATATCACGCAAAATAGAGCTGGCATAACGCACGGTCTGGTTGGTCAGGTTGTCGCCTTTGACGAAAGCAAGCCACTGGCTTCTGCCCACATCGAAGTGATAACCGGCGCTGGCGCCCAGAGTTGTGTAGCCATCGGTGCCCGATTCGTTGGCCGGCACACGGCCCTGATTGCTGGCGTGCTCGACGTCGACCCGGGCTTGCCAGCGGTCCAGTTCCCATAGCAGGGCGCTGCTCAGTCGCAGGGGGGCGATACGAGGCAAGGCTTCGCCCGTGTCGAGGTTGGTGGCGCGGGTGTAGTCGCCGGACAGTTCCAGGGCAAATTTGCCGTAGGCGTTTTCGCCGAGCTTCCAGTGATCCTTGGCTTCAAAGCCAGTGAAGCGCGCCCGAACCCCGGAGTAGGTGTATTCCGGAATACCGTCGGCGTCGGGCTCGCCTTCGTCGTTCAGCGTACGGCCTGTGCCCAGCAGGCCGATGTAATTGGAGAAGTGGCTGTAGAAAACGCCAACGCTGCCCTTGTGAGTGCCATTGTCAAAGCGCAGGGCCAGGTCGCTGGATACGGCTTTTTCCTTCGACAGATTGGCGTTGCCTACTTCGTAGGTGCCGGTCGCGACGTGAGCGCCATTGGCGTACAGCTCGTAGAACGTCGGGGCGCGCTCGGTGTAGCCCAGGGTGGCAGCCAGCGACCAGATCGGGGTGAGGGTGAACACGGCGCCTGAAGACAGACTGCCTGCGGTGAAGCTTTTGGAACGGTCGGCCGCGGCAAAACGTTCGTTGCCCTTGGCATCCGGGTCGACCACGGTGCGTTCAAGGCGCCCGCCAAGGCTGAGCTTGAGGCGTTCGGTGGCTTGCAACTCCTCAAGTACAAACAGGGCGCCGCTGTTAGTGTCGGTTTGCGGTACAAAGGCCTCTTCGCCCAGAGCGGAAAACTCGTTGCGGTTGACCTGGGCGCCGATCACGCCTTCAACCGGGCCGATCGGCACATGGCGCGCTTCGACGCGGGCTTCGTAACCCTTGTTCTTGAACGTGGTGCCGACTTCGCCGCCCTCGATTTCGCGGTGTTCGTAATCGGTGTAGCCGGCGTCTATTTTCAGCGAGCTGAACGGGCCTTGCAGGTTGCGAATTTCGGATGCAAAGGCGTAGTGATCCTGCTTCATGCGGATGCGTACATCCTGCTCCGCCGGGGAGCCGTAATTGGCGTCGTAAGTGCTGTACGACAGGCCTGCGTAGCCATCCTCCCATGTGTAGGAACCGCCCACTGCACCGCCGTCCTGGCGGCCATTGCTGTTGCCCAGGCGGCCTTTTTTCTGGTCAGCGTCTTCGCTTTCCGGGGCGTGGCGGCTACGGGCATAACCCGGGATTTTCAGGTCATTGAACTCGCGGGCGTTGGCATCCAGATGCAGCGCGAAAGTGCCATCACCGGCTTCCAGTTTGCCAGCGCTGCTGCGCGTGGTGGCGGCGCCGCCGTAGCGCAGTTCGCCTGCACCCTGGATACCTTCTATGGCTTCGGTGGGGATGCGGTTGTCGAACGTATTGACCACGCCGCCGATGGCGTTGCCGCCGTACAACAGGGCCGCCGGGCCACGGACGATTTCGATGCGCTGAACATTGACCGGGTCCAGCGGCACCGCGTGATCGTATGACAGCGATGAGGCATCCAGGGCCCCGACACCGTTGCGCAGGATACGAATACGGTCGCCATCCAGGCCGCGAATAATCGGTCGGCTGGCGCCCGGGCCGAAGTAGGACGAAGACACGCCCGGCTGTTTATTGAGGGTTTCGCCCAGGCTGCCTTGCTGTTGCAGGGTCAGGTCGTCGCCTTCCAGAACCGTGGTCGGCGCAGCCAGCTGGCTGTTGCCCAAGGGGTTGCCGGTGATGACTTGCGGTTGCAGTTCCAGGGCATAGGCAGGGGAGGCGAGCAATAGTGCAGTGGCGAGCGGGGTTAGACGAAGGCGTCGCAGGTGAAGCGGGAAAGCAGGGGAGGACATTGCAAGTTCCTTGGCAAGGTGACGGCAGAAAGCGGCGCTGAGCGCTCTTTGAGTAGCATGTTATGGTTACAATATAACATCACCTTAATCTGTCCAAGCGGAACTTTCATTCGGGGCTCCGGTCACGGCTAGACTTGCTGCATAGCGAATGCACTTCCCCCTGAGCAGGTGCTCGGCTAAGGTGCGCGGCTTTCTCTCTTCTGCTTTAAAGGCCCGGCATGACTGAACCCAACAACAACCCATTGCACGGCGTGACGCTGGAACAGATCCTCACTGCGCTGGTAGCGCATTACGAGTGGGCAGGGCTGGCCGAGCGTATTGATATTCGCTGCTTCAAGAGCGACCCGAGCATCAAGTCGAGTTTGACGTTCTTGCGCAAAACGCCTTGGGCGCGGGAAAAGGTCGAAAAGCTCTATGTGAAATACGCCCGTACCAAACGCGAGCTGTGATCGGCGCATGAGGGTGCTGTCCAGGCACAGGCTTTGTCTGCTGCTGGCGATCCTGGGCTGGAGTGGCCTGGGGATTCAGCTTGAGCTGGTGCTGCTCGCCCGCTGGGAGAGCGGTGCGAGTGTGGTCGGCGGATTGCTGAGCTACTTCAGCTTTTTCACTATTTTGACCAATACCCTGGCCGCCTGCGTGCTGACTTACGCGGCGGATAACCGCACGTCAAAGGGCAAGACGTTTTTCTTGCAGCCGTGGGTCAGCAGCGGTATTGCCGTGAGTATTGTCGTTGTGGGTGCGGCGTACAGCTTGCTGCTGCGCCAGCTCTGGCAACCCGAAGGCCTGCAGTGGCTGGCCAATGAAATACTGCATGACGTGATGCCGGTGCTGTTTACTCTGTACTGGTGGTTTTGCGTGCCCAAGGGATTGTTGCGCGTGAGGCATATCGGACTCTGGATGCTGTATCCGTTGCTGTATTTCGCCTACATCTTGCTACGCGGGCATCTGCTGGGTGTCTACCCGTATCCGTTTGTCGATGTCGAAAAACTGGGCTATGCGCTGACCTTTATCAATGCTGGGGGGATTCTGGCGGGGTTTGTGGCGGTGGCAGTGGCGGTGGTGGCGGTGGATCGCTGGCGGGGTAGAACTGTGTAGCCGCTGCCGCAGGCTGCGATGGGGCGCGTAGCGGCCCCTGCTTTCAGGGTTGAAAGTAAGGCCCTTCGGCCCTTTTCGCAGCCTTCGGCAGCGGCTACAGGTCTTGGCGAAATTACTCTTCTGTAGCGTCATCCAGGCGCCAATAGCCTACAGCCTTGACGAACTCTTCATTCAAACCATGAGTGTCGAGCAATACCCGACGCACCTTGCGCGACAGTGCGCTTTCGGTGGCTACCCAGGCGTACAGTTCACCCTCAGGAATGTTCAGCAGTTCAACGGTCTTGAGCAGGTCTTCGCCCGGTACATCACGGTGTACCCAGATCACGTCAATCGCTGCGGCGCTATGCAGGGGTTGTTCTTCCTGCGCGTTTTCGACCTCGATAACCACCAGGGCCCGGCGGTTGGCAGGCAGTTCCTCAAGGCGGCGGGCGATGGCGGGCAGCGCGGTTTCGTCACCGATCAGCAGGTAGCTGTCGAAGATATCCGGCACTACCATCGAGCCCCGCGGCCCGCCGATATGCAGGTATTGGCCGGGCGCGGCCTGGGCGGCCCAGGTGGCGGCAGGGCCGTCACCGTGCAAAACGAAATCGATATCCAGCTCAAAGGTGTTCAAGTCAATGCGGCGCGGAGTGTAGTCGCGCATCGGCGGCATGTTGCCCTTTTGCCCTGCGCCCAGTTCCAGGGTTTCCAGTGCCGTTTGTTCTGCGACGGTCTGGGGGAAAAACAGCTTTACATGGTCGTCACTGCCCAGGCTGACAAACCCTGCCAGCTGCGGGCCACCCAGGGTAATGCGGCGCATGCGCGGGGTCAGGTCGACCACGCGCAGCACTTCGAGTTTACGACGTTTGATTTCATGCATGACCCGATGGATGGTCTGGGGGCTGGCAGCATTCATTCAGCGTTCTCCTGCGCAGGCTGGGCAGATACAGGGCCATCGACGATGGCTTTGGCGGTGTTGTTGAGCAAGTCGCGTACCCGCAGGATTTCTGCCGGGCTCCAGCGACCGTGGTGCATTTGCAAGGCATGGCGCAGGTTGTGCACTGCCTCGTGAATCTCGGCCGGACGATCATGGCCCCGCAGTGAGCGCTTGCTCACATCGATGCGCATGCGCACGCCGTCCAGCGCCACGGCCTGGTCACTGAGGTACTGGCGACCGACGTCGGTCACGGTGTAGCGCTTTTTCCCGCCCTCTGCGTCGCCCTGGATCAGTTCGCTTTCTTCAAGGAAGGTCAGGGTCGGGTAAATCACACCGGGGCTGGGGCTATAGGCGCCGTCAAACAGACCTTCGATCTGGCGGATCAGGTCGTAGCCGTGGCAGGGCTGCTCGGCGATCAGCGCCAACAGCAGTAATTTCAAATCGCCCGGGGCAAAAACCCGGGGTCCGCGGCCACCGCGTTCACGACCGGGACGTTTTTCGAAGCCGTCTTGACCCGCGCCATGTTCGCGGTGATGGGGATGATGGTCTCTCATTGTCTTTTCGCTCTTTCATTAAGTTAGACATAACTTAAGATATATCTTAAGAAATGTAAAAACCCAGTCGACGAGCGGTAATGATTCTCAATGGGCAGCACTGACTGTGGGAGCGGGCTTGCTCGCGATGGCATCGACGCGGTTGAACTGAAACACCGCGTTGACTGAGTCGCGAGCAAGCCCGCTCCCACAGGTTTGCTATTTTGCTGCGGTTTGTACCGGCGCTGGTGCCTGGCACAAGGTGTTGGTACCCGGTTGCAGGTAGGGGGTGAGGATGGGTGCCATGCCCTTGAGCACTTGCACCGGCAGTGCAGAGGTGAATTTGAAGGCTTCAGCCGAGCGTCCAGGAACGAACGCGGTCAAGGTGCCGAAGTGATGTTCGCCGATATAAAACACGAAAGTAGCTGTGCGATTGATCGACTTGGAACTCAGGATCCGCCCGCCGGCACCCATGCTTTCGATACGGTTGTCGCCGGTGCCGGTCTTGCCGCCCATGGCCAGGGGAGTGCCGTCTTCGAGCTTGAAGCTGCCCGACACCCGTCGCGCCGTACCGGCATCCACCACTTGCGACAGGGCTTCGCGCAGCGCCGTGGCGACTTCGCTGGGCATGACCCTTACGCCTGCGTCAGGGTCGTTGATCAGGCGGGTTTCATAGGGGGTATCTGCGGCGAAATGCAGGGTATCAATGCGCAAAACCGGCAAACGTACGCCATCGTTGAGAATAATGCCCATCAACTCGGACAGGGCTGCCGGGCGGTCGCCGGAACTGCCCAGAGCGGTCGCAAGAGAGGGCACCAGGTGGTCGAACGGGTAACCGACCTTTTGCCAGCGCTGATGGATATCCAGAAACGCTTCGATCTCCAGCATGGTGCGGATACGGCTGTCGCGGGCGCTCTTGTGCCGACTTTTAAACAGCCAGCTGTACACTTCCTGACGTTCATGTTCGCTGGCTACCACCGCTTGCTGGAAGGTGGCCTGCGGGTTATTGAGCAAATACCCCAGTAACCACAGATCCAGCGGATGGACTTTGGCGATATAGCCTTGGTCAGGCAGGTTGTAAGCCCCGGGGCCATAGCCTTGATACAACTTGTCCAGACGTTCTTCGGTGATCTTGTCGCCAGTCAGATGCGAGCGCACAAAGCGGTTGAAGGTTGCCTGGTCGGCGTGGGGAAACAGGTAGCGATGCACCGCCGACATGCGAATGGCGGTGGGGTGCATGCTGTCCAGGAAGGTTTCAAGGCGGGCCTTGGAGTCTTTGCCGCGGTATTTTTTCCAGAACTTGAGCATGAATGTGGTGCCTTCGCGGTCGGCGAAACGGCTCAGGTACTCCTGGCGCAGCGGGTTGCTGTCATCACTGAGCAGGTCTGCGTTATTGCTCGGCGACTGATAGCTGGTGTAACGCACCACGTCGCGCATCAGGCGCACAAAAGGCAGGTTGATCGACTCACGGATCGAATCGCGCAGCGTCGCAATGCGGTTGTTGTCCTGGCTACGAAAGTTGTGGAAGTGATGCATGCCGCCACCGGTAAAAAAACCTTCGCCGGGGTTAGCTGAATACTGACGGTCGAGTGCGGCATTCAGCATGGGTGTCAGTTGTGCCCCGGGGGTTTCGATCAGGTACGCCAGCGCCCAGCGGGTCAGTGGATCCTGGTGAGTGACGGGGATTTTTTTCAGTATCGCGCCGGGCTGGCCGCCATAGCGGTCATATAGCTCGGAAATGATCTGCAGATAGGTGGTCAGCACCCGTAGTTTGGCAGTGGAGCCCAGTTCCAGTTTGCTGCCTTCATTGATATCGAAGGGCTGGTCGGTGCTGTCGGTTTGCACCCGGGCGCGGGCGCCATCCGCTGTGAGCTCAAACAGGGTGAAGCTGTAGCGCACCTGCGCGGTGCTGGTGGGGGTGAGCAGGTACGGGCCGAGCAAGCCGATTTTTCCGGCAAAAGCGGGATCTGCCAGCTGGCGCAGATAGTCACTGACCTGGCCCTGCAGGTCGCCTTGCAAGGTGCTGGTGGCAGACAGGTCAAGGCGGTCGAGGTCATACAGCGGGCGTTTGAGCAGCACCGAAAGGCGGCTGCGGGCCACGCTGATACCTTTGTTGGTTTCGTTCGGTTGCAGGGTGGGGGCCTGTGCCCAGTCGCGATAGGTCACATGGCTGGCCAGCGCCGCAGCGGTCAATGCCGGGTCTATGACGTTGTTTTGCGCCAGCAGGCGGATATGGCTGTCGGTCAGTTGCGCCAGTTCCTCGCGGCCCTTGGCCAGATAGTGCGAGGGCCTGCGCTGGGCAATCATCAGTGACAGCACCTCGCGCAGGGCCAGGCCTTTTTGCGCCAGGCTGTGAGGGTCAGAGGCGTTGCTGTTCAGTTGCGCGTTGACCTTGTTGAAATCGGCGCCGTACCACACCCGCAACCCTTCGGCCATGCCGTGGACTTCGCCGTGGCCGGGCACTGCCGACAGCGGCACGCTGTTGAGGTAATCGCGCACCACCTTTTGCCTGGCGTGAAGGGTTTGCGGACCGTCCTGATAGGCACGCACACTGGCAGAAATCATCTGGCGCAATTTTTCGCTGCCTGACAGCGTCAGCCCGTCGGGGGAGTGCCGATACTTCTCCAGCTGGGTGGCCAGGGTACTGCCGCCTGCTGATTGCCCCGGCAGGTGCAGCAGTTTTGCCGCCTGGGAGTAAGCCGCCACGGCAAAGCGCGGCCAGTCCACGGCGGGGTTGGCCTGTGGCTCATCAGGGTTTAGCAGGTCGCGGTTTTCGATAAACAGCAAGCTGTGAACCACCAGCGGGGGGATGCTGGCAAAGCTCGAATACAGTTGCTGCGGGTAGTTGTACTGGTACAGCGGGCTGCCTGCACAGTCGGTGATCGAGAGTCCGGTCTGGATTTTTTCTGAGTAGGGTACGAAAAACCCTTTTTCGCTGTAGCTCAGGAGCGCTGGTGAAAAGCGGCTTTGTTGAGTAATAACGTAATCACGTTTTTGCAGGCGTGACAGAAAGTCGCCCAGTGCGCTGTAGCCCAAACGTTTATCGAAGGGGCCTTCGCCTGGATAAAATATTGCGTCGCTGGGCCCTGCATGCATCGAATAGCTCAGGGACGCGGCAAAGCTGCTGAACTCGCGGGCCTGCATTCTGGAGCTGCGCACCTCCTGGGCAATCACAAACCCCAGCACAACCAGGGCACCCAGCACGATAAGCCCGAGCACAAACCATCCATAGCGCCTTGGCTTAGGAGGGGGTGGCGGGGGTGCGGCATCGTCCATGTCTGCTGATGACCCCGTCGTTTTTTTGGAGCTGGAGTTCCACAGTACGCCCATAGTCGACAGATCCACATACGCATATTGGTTGCGCTTGATAGAAGCGTAGACGCTGGTAGAAACAGGTGAAAAATTTGTGAGTCTTATCTGGTGATTCTGTAGGCATGGCGTGTTGAAGAGTGCCATCTATGCAAAATCGGGATGTATCGGCGGCTTGGCTTGCCCATGTAAGTGCAGGAATAGAGCCCTTGCGGCAGGTAAATAGGCTCTAGGTAGGGGCATGACTGTGCACCAACGCTGTGCAATACTCGCCGCCGATCTCAGTAGGGCACTTCTCTTTTGATCTATCGACCTACAAGGTCAGGGCCGGTCAGGAGGCAAGACAGGTGACCCACCCGTCTTTTCGAGCGCTTTGTTGATGTATATCCAATAACAAAACGAGGTTGTACTTTTATGCCAGTCGGCAACCACCAGCCCCACACAGACAGTGTGCAGGGCGGTCCACTCAAACGCGAACTGGGCGAGCGCCACATTCGCCTGATGGCGCTTGGCGCCTGTATCGGCGTAGGCCTGTTCCTGGGCTCGGCCAAAGCAATCGAAATGGCCGGTCCGGCCATTATGCTGTCCTACATCATCGGTGGCCTGGCCATCCTGGTGATCATGCGTGCACTGGGCGAGATGGCCGTGCACAACCCGGTAGCCGGTTCGTTCAGCCGCTACGCCCAGGATTACCTTGGCCCGTTGGCCGGGTTTTTGACCGGCTGGAACTACTGGTTCCTGTGGCTGGTGACCTGCGTGGCGGAAATCACCGCCGTGGCGGTGTACATGGGCATCTGGTTCCCCGATGTACCGCGCTGGATCTGGGCCCTGGGGGCGCTGATCAGTATGGGTTCGATCAACCTGATCGCGGTCAAGGCGTTTGGCGAGTTTGAGTTCTGGTTTGCCCTGATCAAAATCGTCACCATCATTGCGATGGTCTTCGGTGGTATCGGCATTATCGCGTTCGGCTTCGGTAATAACGGTGTTGCGCTGGGTATTTCCAACCTCTGGGCCCACGGCGGATTTTTGCCCAATGGTATCCAGGGCGTGTTGATGTCCTTGCAGATGGTGATGTTCGCCTACCTCGGCGTCGAGATGATCGGCCTGACTGCCGGCGAAGCCAAGAACCCGCAAAAGACCATCCCTAGTGCGATCGGCTCGGTGTTCTGGCGTATTCTGCTGTTCTACGTCGGCGCACTGTTCGTGATTCTGTCTATCTACCCGTGGAACGAAATCGGCACTTCGGGCAGCCCGTTTGTGATGACCTTTGAGCGTCTGGGTATCAAGACTGCGGCAGGCATCATCAACTTTGTGGTGATTACGGCGGCGCTGTCTTCGTGCAACGGCGGTATTTTCAGCACCGGGCGCATGCTCTACAGTCTGGCGCAAAATGGCCAGGCACCGGCTAACTTCGCCACCACCGCTAAAAACGGGGTGCCACGTCAGGCCTTGCTGCTGTCGATTGCCGTGCTGTTGCTGGGGGTAGTGCTCAACTATATGGCGCCGGAGAAGGTCTTCGTCTGGGTCACGGCCATTGCCACCTTCGGCGCGATCTGGACCTGGCTGATGATACTGCTGGCGCAACTGCGTTTTCGCAAAAGCCTGAGCCCGCAGGAAGCGGCGGCCCTGAAATACCGTATGTGGCTGTACCCTTACAGCTCTTACGCGGCCTTGGGGTTCTTGCTGATGGTAGTAGGGCTTATGGCCTACTTCGAAGAAACCCGAATCGCACTGTTTGTTGGCCCTGCATTCCTGATTCTGCTGACCGTGCTGTTCTATGTGTTCAAGCTGCAGCCTACGCAGCGCACGCAGACCAACTGACAAGGTGGGAGCGGGCTTGCTCGCGATAAAAGCACCTCGGTTGGTCAGACCAACCGCGGTGTTCCCATCGCCAGCAAGCCCGCTCCCACAACAGCTATCGCTACTTGCGGTTCAGACGCTTGTTCCAGTCCAGCCAAGCCGCCAGCACGGCCATGATCCCCACGCCCATCAGGGCGCTGAATACCTTTACGACAAACCCGTCACCGCCCAGTGCATTGAGCATGTCGGCCAGTGGCGCCAGGATCACGCCCAGGCAGAACACTTCCAGCGAGTAACGACCCATGCGGCATGCCTGGCGGGCAAACCAGTTGTTCAGCCAGCCACCGTGGGGCACCACTTTGGCTGCGACATAAGCCAGGGCCAGAAAATGCAGCAGTCGCACCGGTGAAAGGTTGGTCTTGCTGATCGGGTACAGGTGCTCGCCCAGCCAGAGAGGCATAAGCGCATCGTGAAGCTGCGGCCATCGCCATGACATTGCCAGCAAGCCGGTTACCAGCAGATAAATCACTGCACCCACAAACACCGGCTGACGTGACAGGGGGCGGTTTGGTGCCGCCTTGGGTTGCTGCCCGTGGATCGCCGCTGCACCGCCCAGAATAAACAGAAACTGCCAGGCCATAGGGTTAAAGAACCATACCCCGCCTTCCTGTGCCGCCAGGTTCCACACCGGCGCCAGCAAGTACAGGGCCAGGGACACGGCAACCACATAGCCGGCCTTGCGCAGCAGCATCGGCAGCACCAGCGGCAGGCCGAGCAACAGCACGATATAGAGCGGTAGCGGGTCCATCAGGTTGGGCTTGAAGCGCAGCAGCAACTCGTCGGTGAGGGCCTGTTGCGGGTTGCTCAGGAAGTACTGCAGGCCCATTTCCTGAACCAGATCACGGGTCTCGACGTGGCTGTTGGCAAAAAACACGATGCCCATCAGCACCGCCAACAAGAAGATATGCACCACATACAGCACCCAGGCGCGGCGCAGGATTTTCACGCAGGCGACCAACAAACCGTCCCGTTGAGCGATTTTTCCGTAGGCAAGCACGGCAGCATATCCGGCCAGAAACACGAAAATCTCCGCAGCATCACTGAGGCCGAAATTGCGCACCGTCAGTTCGGCCAGCGGGTTGTGCGGGATGTGATCCCAAAAAATAAAAATCAGCGCCAGCCCGCGGAAAAAATCGATGCGGTGGTCGCGTCCGTTCAGCATCACGGCGAGTACTCAAACAAAGGGTTTAATTAAGACCGATGGGCGCAGCAGAGGTTGCGCGCCGCGTATCGGCGGCGCGCAGGGTGAGGGTATTGCGGGCTAAATGCAAAGGTTGGGTATTACTTAATGTCTCAGATGTTGCTGGCACATGCCCGGCAGCGCGCCCTTGCCGCGCTGCCGGCCGGTGGGCCGTCAGGCCGCCGCTATTTCATTGGCCTCAAAGCTGTCGGCACGGGCCATTTGCCACATGCGCGAATAGAACTCGCCATTGACCTCGCCGGTCAGCAGTTCGCCGGGTTTGAGGAATACATGCAGCTGTGAGAACAGTTTGATTTCGGTGGCGGACATGCGTCGTACCAGATGCTTGGCCTTGAGCTGTGCCGGGTGTTCGAGGCCTGCTGCGGCGAGCATTTCGGCCAGGGCCTTGAGGGTGTTCCGGTGGAACTGCACAACCCGCTGGGCCTTGTCCGGCACTACAAGCGCGCGCTGGCGCAAGGTGTCCTGGGTGGCCACGCCGGTGGGACACTTGTTGGTATGGCACGACTGCGACTGGATGCAGCCGATGGCGAACATAAAGCCCCGAGCCGAGTTGGCCCAGTCGGCACCGATGGCCAGCACGCTGGCTATATCGAAGGCGCTGACAATCTTGCCGCTGGCGCCGAGCTTGATCTTGTCACGCAGGTTCAGGCCCACCAGGGTGTTGTGTACGAACAACAAGCCTTCGCGCAGCGGTGCGCCAATATGGTCGGTGAACTCCACGGGCGCGGCGCCGGTACCGCCTTCCTTGCCATCAATCACGATAAAGTCCGGCAGGATGCCGGTTTCCAGCATGGCCTTGGCAATGCCCATAAATTCCCACGGATGACCCAGGCAAAACTTGAAGCCTACGGGTTTACCGCCCGACAACTCACGCAACTGGGCGATAAATTGCATCAGCTCGATCGGCGTTGAAAAGGCGCTGTGACGCGAAGGCGAGATGCAGTCTTCGCCCATGGGCACACCGCGGGTTTCGGCGATTTCTGCGGTCACTTTGTGCTTGGGCAGAATGCCGCCGTGGCCCGGCTTGGCGCCCTGGCTCATCTTGATTTCGATCATCCGCACCTGTGGCGTGCGAGCCTGGGCGGCAAAACGCTCAGGGTCGAAACGCCCGTCCGAGGTGCGGCAACCGAAGTAGCCACTGCCCAGTTCCCAGGTCAGGTCACCACCATTTTCGCGGTGATAGGAACTGATACTGCCTTCGCCCGTATCGTGGGCAAAGTTACCGAGTTTTGCACCTTGATTGAGGGCGCGGATGGCGTTGGCGCTCAGCGAACCAAAGCTCATGGCCGATATGTTGAAAATCGACGCCGAGTACGGCTGGCTGCATTGCGGGCCGCCCACCACGATGCGAAAGCTGCTGGGGTCGGTCAACGGGGCCGGGCGCATGGAGTGGCCGATAAATTCAAAGCCGGGCTGGTAAACGTCAACCAGGGTGCCGAAGGGTTTGTCGGCACTTTCATTCTTGGCCCGTGAGTACACCAACGAACGTTGCGCCCGTGAGAAGGGCAGCGCGTCGCTGTCAGATTCCAGCAGGTATTGGCGAATTTCCGGTCGGATGGCCTCCACCAGATAGCGAATATTGCCCAGGATCGGGTAGTTGCGGCGCACCGCATGGGGGCTTTGCAGCAGATCGAAAATCCCCAGCAGGCTCAAGGCCAGCGTCACGGCGGTGAAGGGCCATAGCCACTCATGGTGCATAAAGGGCAGGCTGGCGAGGGTGAAGACTACGCAAAATGCAAAAAACGCATAACGGCTTAACAGTGACAGGCTCATACGGTTTCCTGTTTCAGGCTGGTCTGTTCCGTCAGGCGGGGAGCCTGAAGTGGTAGAGAACAGAAAAAGGACAATAGAACCCTCTCTTTGAGTCGGAGGTTTGCAGGGGAGTGTTGGTCATCCATCACGCAAATGCCAACTCCCTGTCTGAATATTCATTGAACGGGATTTCATCTGTGGCGGCATCCCGACCAAAGTCGGGCATTTCATACAGAAGGCTCGGGTAAAAGTGCTATCTGTATATTTTCAGGGCCGTCGGGTCATGTAATCCTTCTCGGCCTTCCTGATCTGTTGGCCGAAATCCGTGACCTCTTTTGAACCTGCAACCCGCAAAATCATCCATATTGCCGCTGCCGTATTGATCGGTCCTGATGGCCGAACCCTGCTGGTGCGCAAGCGCGGCACCCAGGCCTTTATGCAGCCCGGCGGCAAGATCGATGCCGGTGAGAAGCCGGTTGACGCCCTGACCCGCGAGCTGGAAGAGGAACTGGCGTTGCTGATCGACCCGGCCAGCGCCACCTGGCTGGGCCATTTCGCCGCCCCGGCAGTCAATGAGCCGGGTTTTGAGGTGCAGGCCGAGCTGTTTCTGGTGCATATCAGTCAGCCAGTAGTGGCTGCGGCAGAAATTGAAGAAGTGCAGTGGATCGATCCTCAAGGCGATGGTGGCCTGGTTCTGGCGCCATTGACCCGGGATCTGGTCCTGCCGTTTTATCGCAAGACGTTGCTGACCAGGACTGCCTGATGATTCCAGCCCATGATCTGCTGATTTTTGCTGCGGCCTGCCTGCTGCTGGTGCTGACGCCGGGGCCGAACATGATTTATCTGATATCGCGCTCCATCTGCCAGGGGCGCAAGGCCGGAGTCACGTCGTTGCTCGGGGTGGTGGCGGGTTTTTTCGTGCACATGTTCGCCGCAGCTGCGGGCCTGACGGCGGTATTTATGGCTGTACCCATGGCCTATGAAGCACTCAAGTGGGCTGGCGCCCTGTATCTGCTGTGGATGGCCTGGCAAGCTGTTCGTCCGGGTGCCCGATCGCCGTTCCAGGCTCAGGAGCTGGCGCCCGACTCCACCTCGAAATTGATGATCATGGGCTTTATGACCAGCGTGTTGAACCCAAAGGTGGCGGTGTTCTACCTGTCGATTTTCCCGCAATTCATCACCCCGGAACACGGTTCGATGTTCACACAGAGTATTGTGTTGGGCCTGACGCAAATCAGCGTCAGTTTCACGGTTAACCTGCTGATTGCGTTGTTTGCCAGCGGCATTGCCCTGTGGTTTGTGCGTAATCCGCTATGGCTGGCGGTGCAGCGTTATGTGATGGGCTGCGTGCTGGCTGCACTGGCGGTGAGGCTGATGCTGGAACAACGTAAAACCGTATGATCTGGACCTGTAATGGCTATAGAACTGCTTGAACCTGCAAACGCCAAGGCCTACCGCCAGTTGATGCTGGAGGCCTACGCGCTGCACCCCGAGGCTTTTGTGTCCTCCATAGCCCAGCGTGAGAAATTGCCGCTGAGTTGGTGGGAAGCCAAGCTGGACGATGAGTTGAGTGCCCTGTTTGGTGCTTTTGTCGACTCCCGGCTGGTGGGGATCGTCGGCCTTGCTTTCGAACCCTGGGAAGATGCCCGGCACAAGGCCACGCTGTTTGGCTTGTATGTGAACGAGGCTTTTCGTGGGCAGGGGCTGGGTGAGGACCTGGTGCAGGCGGTGCTGTCACTGGCCGGGCAAGAGCCTGAAATCAAGGTGATCGAACTGAGCGTCAGCGCCAACAGCCATGCTGCACTGGCGTTGTACAAGCGCTGTGGTTTCGAGCAGTCGGGGCTGGAAGACAGTGCGATCCGGGTAGGGGAGGCCTATTACGACCGGGTGCATATGCGCCGGTTGGTTAATGTAGAAGAGAACTGACCGAGCTTTTGGTGGGAGCGGGCTTGCTCGCGATAAGGACGCCGCGGTGCATCAGCAGCACCTGCGTTAGGCTATCGCGGGCAAGCCCGCTCCCACACTGGCTTGCCGTTGTCAGCGAACTGCACTCACCCCATCCAGTGTCGAAAATGACGTGTCCTTGGCGGTCAGCAAAAAGTCGCGCATGTACGGGGCATCCAGCATGTCGGCACGAATCGCGGCGTACAGCGTTGCAAACAAGCCTTTCTCGCCCAGGCGCTTGGCCTTCACATAACCCCGTGAGCTGTATTCATGCAGCGCCCAGTGCGGCATCCCGCACACGCCCCTGCCGCTGGCAACCAATTGCATCATCATCACCGTCAGCTCCGAGGTGCGTACCTGTGCGGGTTCGACATCGGCCGGTTCCAGGAAGCGGGTAAAGATATCGAGCCGGTCGCGCTCCACCGGGTAGGTGATCAGGATTTCAGTGCTCAGGTCTTCAGGCACGATAAACGGCTTGCTGGCCAATGGATGCTGGTTGGCTACCGCCAGCATGGCTTCGTAGGTAAAGAGCGGCACATAGGTCAGACCGGCGATTTCCTGTGGGTCGGATGTCACCACCAGATCCAGGTCACCCCTGGCTAGAGCCGGCAACGGGGCGAAGGCAAAGCCGGAAGCCAGGTCCAGTTCGACCTCGGGCCAGGCATCGCGGAACTGATCGATGGTTGGCATCAACCACTGAAAGCAGCTGTGGCATTCAATAGCCATGTGCAGACGCCCGGCCGTACCGCCGACCAGGCGCGCGATATCGCGCTCGGCACCGCGCAGCAGTGGCAGCATGGCATCGGCCAGTTGCAGCAGGCGCAAACCGCCGCTGGTGAAGCGAACCGGTTTGGTTTTGCGCACAAACAGGGGCATGCCCATGCGCTCTTCGAGTTCTTTGAACTGGTGGGATAAAGCGGACTGGGTCAGGTGCAGGCGCTCGGCTGCTTCGACCAGGCTGTCTGACTCGCGCAACGCGTGCAGGGTTTTGAGGTGACGAATTTCCAGCACAGTGGCTCCATGAGTAAATTTGATGATCAACACGAAAACGTTGAGTTTGTCTCATGTTGCAGCGGCTGTCGATAATAGTGCCATTACTTACACGAAGGAATGTTGTTATGGCCCTGGCACACAATCTTGGTTTCCCGCGTATCGGCGCAGACCGCGAGCTGAAAAAAGCACTCGAAGCCTACTGGAAAGGCGATATCGATCAGGCCGCGCTGAAAAACGTTGGCCGTCAATTGCGGGCCACACACTGGCAGTTGCAAAAGGATGCAGGCATCGATTTGCTGCCGGTCGGTGACTTTGCCTGGTACGACCAGGTACTGACCCACTCACTGACTTTCGGGGTTATTCCGCAGCGTTTCGCCAGTACCCTGGACGAGCAACGCCGCCCGACTCTGGATACCCTGTTTGGCATGGCTCGCGGTGCCAGCCAGAGCTGCTGCGGCGGTGAGCACAGCAAGGGTCAGTACGCCCAGGAACTGACCAAGTGGTTCGATACCAACTACCACTATCTGGTGCCGGAATTCAGCCTCGACCAGCGTTTTGAGCTGAGCTGGAACCAGTTGTTCGAAGAAACCGCCGAGGCACTGGCTTTGGGCCATAAGGTCAAGCCGGTCATCCTTGGCCCGCTGACCTACCTGTGGCTGGGCAAGGCCAAAGGCAACGAATTCAACAAACTCGACCTGCTGGAAAACCTGTTGCCGGTGTACGCGGACATTCTTTCCCGTCTGGCGGAGCAGGGCGTGGAATGGGTACAGATCGACGAGCCGATCCTGTCGCTCGACCTGCCACAGGAATGGAAAAGCGCTTTTGAACGCGCCTATCACATTCTTCAATACTCGCCATTGAAGAAGCTGGTTGCTACCTACTTCAGCGGCCTGGAAGACAACCTTGGCCTGGCGGTTGGCTTGCCGGTCGATGGCCTGCACGTGGATCTGGTGCGTGCTCCCGATCAGTTGCATGGGATTCTCGATCGCCTGCCGACTTACAAAGTGCTGTCCCTGGGCCTGGTCAACGGCCGCAATGTGTGGCGCTGCGATCTGGAAAACGCCCTGGCACAACTGCAAGAAGCCCAGGAGCGTTTTGGCGACAACCTGTGGGTGGCCGGCTCCTGTTCGCTGTTGCACAGCCCGGTGGATCTGGACCGCGAAACCCAACTGGATGCCGAACTCAAAAGCTGGCTGGCCTTCGCCAAGCAAAAGTGCGCTGAAATTGCCGTACTGCGTGATGCGCTGAACATCCCGCAAGACCCCGAGGTTCAAGCAGCCCTGGCCCAAAGCCGCGCCGTACAGCAAAGCCGGGCCAACTCGCCGCGCATTCACAAGGCCGCCGTACAAGCCCGTATTGCAGCGATCACCGACGCCGACAGTCAGCGTCAGTCACCCTTTGCAGCACGAATTGAAGTGCAACGCGCCCGCTTGAATCTGCCGGCATTCCCGACCACCACCATCGGCTCGTTCCCACAAACCGCTTCGATTCGTCTGGCCCGTCAGTCGTACAAACAAGGCAAGTTGTCGGCCAGCGAATACACCGACGCCATGCACAGCGAAATCCGCAATGCCGTTCAAGTACAGGAGCGTCTGGGGCTGGATGTGCTGGTCCACGGTGAAGCCGAACGCAATGACATGGTCGAGTACTTCGCCGAGCAACTGGACGGCTATGTATTTACCCAATACGGCTGGGTACAGAGCTACGGTTCACGTTGCGTGAAACCGGCGATCATCTTCGGCGACCTGAGCCGCCCGAAAGCCATGACTGTGGAGTGGATCAAATACGCTCAAGGTCTGACCGACAAGGTGATGAAGGGCATGCTGACAGGCCCGGTGACCATGCTGATGTGGTCGTTCCCCCGCGAAGACGTGTCGCGCAAAGTGCAGGCGCAACAACTGGCGCTGGCCATCCGCGATGAAGTGGTCGATCTGGAAAAAGCCGGCATCAAGATTGTGCAGATCGACGAAGCCGCGTTCCGCGAAGGCTTGCCGCTACGCCGTGCACAATGGCAGGAGTACCTGGACTGGGCGGTGGAAGCGTTCCGTCTGTGCGCCTCGGGCGTGGGCGATGAAACCCAGATCCACACCCATATGTGCTACAGCGAGTTCAACGACGTGATCAAGTCGATTGCCGAAATGGACGCCGATGTCATCACCATCGAAACCTCACGTTCGGACATGGAACTGCTGGAGGCCTTTAAAGCGTTCGACTACCCGAACGACATCGGCCCGGGTGTGTATGACATTCACTCGCCACGGGTGCCGGACACGGCGGAGATGATCAAGTTGCTGAGCAAGGCAGCGCAGCGTATCCCCGCCGAGCGGCTGTGGGTCAACCCCGACTGCGGCCTTAAAACCCGTGCCTGGGCCGAGACCGAAGCCGCACTGATCAACATGGTGGCGGCGGCACGGCAACTGCGCTTGCAAGCCGCTTAAGATCAAGGTCCCCTCAACAGAGGGTTTGCATAACCTCACCCACTCCTCTCCCTCCGGGAGAGGAGTGGGTGAGGGGCTTTCGGGTGTTACCTGACAATTTTATCGACATGAATGTCCAGCTTTTTCAGACGGTACCAGAAGCTGCGCTCTGAGATGCCTATCAACTGTGCCGCTGCAGCCTGTACGCCATTGGCCTGTTGCAGAGCGTTCAGAATGTAGGCTTTTTCGACTTCGGCCAGTGCCGCTTCCAGATCGACGGACACGCCCGTTCCAGGTGCAAGCAGAGCACTGCTCTGGCCGGGCTTGGAGCTGAACAGATAGGGCGGCAGATCGCTGTCCTGGATGATGCTGCTGTTGGCCACAATGGTGGCGCGCTCGACGCAGTTTTGCAGTTCGCGGATGTTACCTGGCCAGTTGTACTGGGCCATCGCCTGCAAGGCGCCGGGGCTGAAACCGGTGATGCGTTTACCTGCCGTTGCCCCCAGGTTATGGGCAAAGTGTCGCGCCAGCGGGGTGATGTCTTCAACGCGCTCGCGCAAGGCCGGCAGAGGGATCGGGAAGACATTCAGCCGGTAGTACAAGTCTTCACGAAACTCCTTGTCAGCCACGGCTTGCAGCAGGTTTTTGTTGGTCGCGGCGATCACCCGTACATCCACCTTGCGCTCTCGCGGATCACCCACCGGCTCAATCACCCGCTCTTGCAGCGCCCGCAGGATCTTTGCCTGCAAGGCCAGGGGCATATCGCCCACTTCATCGAGAAACAGCGTGCCCTTGTCGGCCTGCATAAAGCGCCCGACCCGATCCGCAACGGCGCCGGTAAACGCGCCTTTACGGTGGCCGAACATCTCGCTTTCAAGCAGGCCTTCAGGAATCGCCGCACAGTTGACCGCGACAAAGGGTTTGTCGGCGCGGCTGCCGTGTTTGTGGATGGCACGGGCAACCATCTCTTTGCCAGTACCGCTTTCGCCGGTCAGCAGGATGGTGGCATTGCTCTCGCGTACCGAGTCGATGGCCAGCAACACCCGGCGAAAGCTGGGGCTGTCGCCAATCAGGCTGTCGATGTGCTGGTGCTCGTCCAGCTCGGCGCGCATGCGCGCGTTGTCGCACAGGATGTCGCGAAACTGCAGGGCTTTGCTGACGGTAATATCCAGTTCGTCGATGTCAAAGGGCTTGGCGATGTAGTCGTAGGCGCCGTTGCGCATGGACTGTACGGCGTTTTTTACCGTGCTGTAGGCAGTCATTACGATTACCGGCACATGGGGGTAGCGCAGCTTGACCTCGGCCAGCAGCTGCGGGCCGTCCATACCGGGCATGCGCCAGTCGCTGATCACCAGGTCGATGTCTTCCTGCTCCAGAACTTCCAGGGCCTGCAGGCCGTTGCTGGCAGTGAAGACCTGAAGCTGGTTCTGGCTCAATGCCGAGCTGAGCAGGTCGCAGAGTTTCGGTTCGTCGTCGACCACCAGCACGTTATGACTCATGTCTGATCCCCTCCGTGGGCCGGGATATAAAGGTTGAATGTCGCACCGGCGCCTTTTTCGCTGATGCATTCGATACGACCATCGTGGCTGTCCATGATGGAAAACACCTTGGCCAGCCCCAAGCCTGTGCCCGAGGCTTTGGTGGTTACAAAAGGCGTGAAAATACGTTCAAGCATATCGGCTGCGATCCCTTCTCCAGTGTCGGCAATGCCAATGATCGTGTAGTTATCTTCACGGGCAATGCGTACGGTCAGTTGCCCGCCGTCGGGCATGGCGTCGATGGCATTCAGGATCAGGTTCAGGCACGCCTGCTTCAATTGGCCGGCATCGGCATACAGAGTGGCGCCGGGTGCCTGATCGTCGATAAGGGCATCGACGTTGTGGCTTTCCAGTTCCGGTTTGCAGAAACCCAGGATGTCTTCCACCAGAGGCCGTGCGGCCTGTTGCGCGCGTACCGGGGCGCTGGGCTTGGCGAAGTCGAGAAACTCGGTAATCAGGTCGTTGATGCGGGTCACTTCACTGACCACGTATTCCAGATGGCGCTTGTCGGTTTCGCCCAGGTCGGCGCGGCGGTGCAGCAGTTGGGTCGCGGTTTTGATAATACCCAACGGATTGCGGATTTCGTGGGCCAGGCCCATGGCCACTTCGCCCAGGGCATGGAGGCGGTCGCGGCGGCGCAATTGGGCTTCGAGATGATGCAACTGGTCAAGCCTTGCCGTCATGTGGTTGAAGGTGCTGCTCAGTTCGGCCAGCTCGTCGTTGCCCGACACCGCCACGCGCTGGTTGTAATCCCCGGCAATCACCGCGCGTACACCTTCGGACAGGCCGCGCAACGGCCGGGTAAGACGTTCTGAAACCAGCCAGCCAACAGTCAGGGACAGCACCGAGCCGAGCAGAAAGATCAGCGTGAACAGGTTGGTCTGGTTGACCAGCCCCACCAGGCTGGTATGGCGCAGTAAACCGCTGTAAATCACGCCTTGCAGCTCACCCTTATCATTGAGGATCGGCCAGTACAAGCCGCTGTAGCGGCTGGTGAACTGCTCGCTGGGCTGACGCGTGCTGCGCAGGATTTGCTCGATGGCCTGGGGCACCAGCGGCTGGCGATCTTCAAAACGCTGGCTGGAAAATATCTCGGCAAAACCCTTGGGGTTGGACAGGTACAGGCGCAAGTCGAGGGAGTGCACGTCAGCCACGCTGGTCAGGAAGCTGCTGTCCATATAGGTGGCCACCAGCAGTTGATAGTCGTCGCCGTCCTGATGGGTGGCAAAGGTTGAGACCACAGTACCGGTGGGCACGCCGTCAACATCGATGGTTTGCAGTACCGCATCGGGAGCCAGGCTGATCTGCCCGACGATGTTATCGCTGACCGTGCTGAACACCACCTTGTGGTCGCTGTCGCGAATCAGTGCCACCACGTCGATGCCCATGGCGTCGGCAATATCGCTGCTCAAACAGTCATGGCGCACGGCTTTGCTTGAAGATGGCGGGTGGGTGTATTGCAGGAACAACCTGGCGGCCCGGGCATTGTCCGCGAGGATCTCGCTGATCTCGTCCTTGACGATTTTGGTCGATTCCTGCAGCCAGACCCTTACGTTGCTGTCGAAAATCTGCGACAGGGTGGTCGCTGCCAATTCGGCAGCAATCATGGTCGGGATCACGCTGACCAGCCAGAACGCCAGTACCAGTTTGCGCTGTACGGTCCAGCGCGACACCTTGAAGGGATGGGGCTGGCGTGAAGAGTCTGGCGTGCTGGGCATCAATGCTCTCTGGGTGCTGGCGCAAGGGCGGATGAACAGTGTGTATTGATCCGCAGGTGCCCGTCGAGTCTAGACCGCATGGGCAATGCCCGGCACGCGGGAAGCGGCAGTGCTGCTGTTTTTCTTGATGAAGGCATCACTCAATTCGATCACGCTGCGGTATTGCAGGTCGACGGTGATCATGTGGTAGCAGTTGTCGAGCAGCACCTTGGTCACGGGCCCGCCCAGATGGCGCTCGACGTAATCGGCGTTCCAGCGGCTGGTAATGTCGTCTTCGATGGAATGCACCACCAGGGCCTGGGTGGTGATCGACGGCATGCGTTTTTTGACCACCGCATTCATCCGGTGCAGTTCACGCACGGTGATGCCCTCCATGGTCAAGAGCCCTGCATTACTGCTTTCACCGGCTTTCATCTGACGCTCGACAATGGCCCTCAAGCGCTGGTTTTTAATGCCATAGGGCGGTTTTTCCTCAAAACTGCACAGGTGTACACCAAAAGGGATTTTCATCAGCAGCGGGGTCATAAAGGCCAGCTTGTTGATGCTCCAGCCGTCGTAACGCAAGGTGGTGGAGTACATCAACAGCCCGGCGACCTGGCCCGGATGTTCGGATGCCAGATACATCGACATGACCGCGCCCATCGACAGCCCGCCGACGAACACCTGCCCGTGGCGCTGGCGGATCCCGGCGAAGGTTTTACGCACCCCTTCGTACCAGTCCAGCCAGCCGGTGGCCTGCAGGTCGCTGTTGTCACCGCAGTGCCCGGCCAGAGTGGGGACGTACACCGTGCACGTCCCGTCCCTTGCCAGGCCCTGGGCCACCCGGCGCAATTCCGTCGGGGTGCCGGTGAGGCCGTGGATCAACAGCACCGCGACCTCACCCGTGCCGAGAACGAAACCGGCGTCGCCTTCGCCCAGATCGATCTCAGCCCTGTTCATCGTTTCATGGCCCGGGCCAGCAGGCGGTCGAGCAGGGCGATGCCCAGATCGATTTCGGCGTAGCTGATTTCCAGCGACGGCGCCAGGGTGATCACGTTCTTGTAGTAGCCGCCCACGTCCAGAATCAGGCCCAGGCGCTTGCCGTCGATTTCAATGTCGCCCTTCATGCCTTCTTCAACCATGAAGTCGAGGGTGGCCTTGTCCGGGGTGAAACCGTCCGGGCCGCAGATTTCGCAGCGCAGCGCCAGGCCCAGACCGTCGACGTCGCCGATGATCGGGTAGCGTTTTTGCAGGTCCTGCAGGCCCTCGAGAAAGTACTTGCCCTTGGCCATGACCCTCGCGCCGTAGTCGACTTCGCTGGTCATCTTGAACATTTCCAGGCCCACGGCGGTGCCCAGCGGGTTTGAGGCGAAGGTGGAGTGGGTGGAGCCTGGCGGGAAGATCTTCGGGTTGATCAGCTTTTCACGGGCCCAGATGCCGCCCAGCGGGTTGAGGCCGTTGGTCAGTGCCTTGCCGAACACAATCACATCAGGTTTGACGTCGAAGTGTTCGATGGACCACAGCTTGCCGGTGCGCCAGAAACCCATCTGGATTTCGTCGACCACCATCAGGATGCCGTGCTGATCCAGCACGTGCTTGAGTTCGCTGTAGAAGTTCATCGGCGGGATGACATAGCCGCCGGTGCCCTGGATAGGTTCGACGTAAAACGCGGCGTATTCGCTCTGGCCAACTTTCGGGTCCCACACGCCGTTGTATTCGGTCTCGAACAGACGGGCGAATTGCTGCACGCAGTGGCTGCCGTATTCTTCCTTGGTCATGCCTTTTGGCCCACGGAAGTGGTACGGGAACGGGATAAAGTTGGCGCGTTCGCCAAAGTGGCCGTAGCGGCGGCGGTAGCGGTAGCTGGAGGTGATCGACGAGGCGCCGAGGGTACGGCCGTGGTAGCCGCCTTCGAAGGCGAACATCAGGCTTTTGCCGTTGCTGGCGTTACGCACCACCTTCAGCGAGTCTTCGATCGATTGCGAGCCGCCGACGTTGAAATGCACGCGGCCGTCGAGGCCGAACTTGTTTTTGGCGTCGACCGCGATGCGCTCCGACAGCTCGATCTTGCCCTTGTGCAGGTACTGGCTGGCGATCTGCGGCAGGGTGTCGATCTGTTGTTTTAGCGCATTGTTCAGGCGCGGGTTGGAATAACCGAAGTTGACCGCCGAGTACCACATTTGCAGGTCGAGGTAGGCCTGGTCTTCGGTGTCCCAGACGTAGGAGCCTTCGCAGCGGCTGAAAATACGCGGTGGTTCGATGTAGTGAACGGTGTCGCCGTAGGAGCAGTACTTGGCTTCTTTTTCCAGAAGAATCTGGTCTTCAGGGGTAGCGATTCGGATATCAGACATGATTGAAGAGTTCCTGCTGTTCACGAGAATAGTGGGGGGCGTTGGCGGCGTGGCTCGGCAATTTGGCGAGCAGGGCCGGGAGTTCGGCAAAAGAGTCAAAGCGCGCGTAGGGGATACCGTTGCGTTCGCAGTGTTCGGCCAGGCTGCCCTTGGCAAAGACGAAGTCGGCGCTGGAGGCCACGCACATATCGGAGCGGCCATCGCCAATCACCAGCACGCGTTTGCCGCCGGGGGTGGATTTGCATTTGCAGTTGCCCGAGGCCGCGCGGCAGGCGTCGCTGGAATAAGGAAAATCAATCCGCCAGCTGTTCTGATCGACTTGACGCAGGCGGTTGGCAAGGATCGGCAGCAGGCTCACGTAGTTGCGGGCCAGGATGCGTGCGATGCCTTGTTCGATGCCGTCACTGACCACCTCGATGGAGGCGCCCAGGCCGATCACCTGGTCGACGAAGTCGGGGAAGTCGGGGTCAATCTCAACGCTGTCGAAATAGGCCAGCAGTTCGGCTGGCGTGGCTTTGACCAGCGCCAGCTGGCGGCTCAGGCATTCACGGGAACCGATTTCACCCTGCAACCATTGCTCTTCGATCGCTTCCCAGCTGGGGTCGGCGAAGCGTTGAAGAATGTTGTCGATGACGTCGGTGCCGGTAATGGTCCCGTCAAAATCACACACGATATGCCATTGCATCATCTGCATTGTCCTGTCGAAAAGACGCGCTTTTTGCGCTTGCTGCAGGGCATTGCATTGACTGTGCCAATCGCCATAAGCCCCTGTTTATGGGGGGTTGAGCGGGTTTTGCGAGATTTTCAGAGCGCCAGGCTACAAAATTTGTAGCTTGCTACAAACAACATCAGTGCTTGCGCGAAGGGTATGAAAAAGGGATTGATGCGCGCATGAATCCCTGTGGAACCCTGGCTATGAAAACCTCTGTCTGTGCTTTTTTACTGCTCATAGTGGTCGGGGCTGGCGCGCATGCCGCAGACGGCCCGAGTGGTGAGGCGGGGGTGGGGGTCGGGTATCAGCCCTATGATCCAAGTGGCAGTCGCTATCAGACAGTGCCGCTGCCGTACTTCGATGTGGACTGGGGGGATGTCAGCCTGGATACCGATGATGGCCTGACCTGGAGCGCCCTGAAGGTTGATGGCTGGAGCGCGGGGCCGTTTCTTAACTACCTGTCGGGACGCAATGCCAATGGCTCGTTGCGCGGGTTGCGTGATGTCCCGGACATGGCGCAGGTGGGGGGCTTTGTGCAGTACAGCCCTGCCGAGTATTGGCGTGTGTACGCACAGCTTGGCCAGGCAGTGGGTGGTGCGGATGGTCAGGGCGGGGTATTGGGGCAGGTGGGCGGGGAGTTGGGTTACCCATTGGGGCTGGGTATTGTCGGCAGCAGCCAGTTGGCAGCGCACTTTGCGGATGGGCGTCAGATGTCGACATTCTTTGCTGTAAGTGACAGTGAGGCGCAAGCGTCAGGTATTTCAGCTTACAAGGCGGGTGGTGGCTTTCAGAGTTTGACCCTGACCCAGAACGTAGAAATCCCGTTGGCGCAGCACTGGTCATTGGTAGCCAGCGCCGGCCTGACCCATCTGCTGGGTTCGGCGGCGCAGAGCAGCATTGTCAAAGAGATCGGGCAGGTGAATCAGGGCGCAGTGCAGACGGCAGTGAGTTACAAGTTCTAAAGCTGCCTCTCCCTCGGGGAGAGGGGCTTCTGATTGTGTGCAAACATCAGTGCAAGCGCACCCACACACTGACCAGTACCGTCGCAGCCATCAGCCAGGCCACCGCAGCCAGCGCCAGTGACGCCTCAAGGCGCATGCGGTCGACCAGAACATACAGCGCGGCAAGGTAAACAAAGTACGGAATGATCGACCACATGCCGAACACAATCGTAGTTTTCAGGTCGTCCACCGAGCGGCTTTTGCCCACGATGTAGTGGGCAATCAGGGCAAAGGTCGGAAACAGCGGCACAAGGCCTGCGATGTAGTAGTTTTTGGTCTTGGCCAGCATTGCCAGAATGATCACCACTCCAGCACCCAGCGCCGCTTTTAATATCAGATCCATCAGTGCGCGAGCCCGTATTTTTTGACTTTGTCGAATAGGGTGGTCTTGGCCATACCCAGTTCCTGGCTAGCCTGGGTCAGGTTGCCGCCGCTGCGCTGCAGGGCGTCGTTGAGCAGGTTGCGCTCGAACGCCTCGACCGCCTCGGAAAAGCCCAGCCCCTGCGCCGCGATGCTCCCGGATTTTTTGAAGGCAGGCAGACCCAGGGCGAAACGCTCGGCCACGTTGCGCAGTTCACGTACGTTGCCCGGCCAGTCATGGCTCATGAGGCTGGACAGGGTCTGGTTGTCCAGTTCAGGGGCGGCACGATCGAAACGCAGGGATGATTGCTGCAGGAAGTATTCAAATAACTGCAGGATATCTTCGCGACGTTCGCGCAAGGGCGGCAGTTCAAGTGTCACCACGTTCAGGCGGTAGTACAGGTCGCTGCGAAACTGGCTGGCCTTGCTCAGTTGATCGAGGTCGGACTTGGTGGCCGCGATGACCCGGCAATCAACGTCGATGCTCTGGTTGGAACCCAGGCGCTCCAGGGTGCGCTCCTGCAATACCCGCAGCAGTTTTATTTGCAGGTTGATCGGCATGCTCTCGACTTCGTCCAGAAACAGCGTGCCGCCATGGGCGTGTTCGATTTTACCGATGCGGCGTTTGCCAGCACCGGTAAAGGCGTTGGCTTCGTGGCCGAAAATCTCGCTTTCAAACAGATTTTCCGGCAGGCCACCGCAGTTGAGGGCTACAAACTGCTGAGGATGGCGCCGGCTGAAGTCGTGCAGGCATCGGGCGACCAGCTCTTTGCCTGTGCCTGTCTCGCCTTCAATCAACACGTTCGCAGAGGTATCGGCGACGTTGGCGATCAATTCTCGCAAGTGCTGCATGGCCGGGGAACGCCCGATGATTCGCCCTTCGAGCGAGTCGCGTTCTGCCAACTGGCGACGCAGCGACCAGACTTCTCGGGCCAGGCTGCGTTGTTCCAGCGCTCGGCGGGCCACATCCACCAGGCGCTCCGGGGAAAAGGGTTTTTCCATAAAGTCATAGGCGCCGTCACGCATGGCCCCCACCGCCATGGAAATATCGCCATGCCCGGTGATCAGCACCACCGGCAGGCTGCGGTCGCGGGCCTTGAGGCGCTTGAGCAACTCCAGGCCATCGATTCCGGGCAGGCGAATGTCACTGATGACGATGCCCGGGAAATTGTCGCCCACCAACGCCAGTGCCTGTTCGGCACTGCTCACGCCTTCGCTGCGAATGTCTTCAAGTGCCAGCGCCTGCTGGCATCCGAGCAGGACATGGGGGTCGTCTTCAACAATCAGGACGGTCAGGTCGTTATTCATAGGGGCTCGGTCTTGGCGGGTTGCACCAGCGGTAAAAGAAGGACAAATGCGACACCACCACTGGCCGGGAACTCGGCGCTGAGGCTTCCGCCAGCGGCGGCTGCCAGGCTGGCTGACAGGGTCAAGCCCAGGCCCAGACCCTGCTCGCCGGGTTTGGTGGTGAAGAACGGTTCGAAGAGATGCTTGCGGGCTTCGGGGTCGATGCCGGGGCCGTTATCGCGTACCAGCAGGCGGTATTTGCTTTCGCTGACCTCACCCTCCAGCCAAAGCTCTGGCGGTGTTGACTGGCCCTGCATGGCGTCCAGCGCGTTGCCGATCAGGTTGACCAGGATTTGTTCCAGTCGGGTCTGATCAATCTTGAGCGCTACATCGCCGAGTGCTCGATGAAGTTGCACCCCGGACTCCTCCATGCGGCTGGCGAGCAATTGCAGGGCCGCATCGACGGCTTTGCCCAGGCTGGCCTGGCCCTGATCATCTCCACGGCGGGCAAACGAGCGCAGGTTGGCGGTGATGCGGCCCATGCGGTCGACCAGGTTGTTGATGGTGCTGAGATTGTCGGCGGCGACCTTGAGGTCTCCGCGCTCAAGAAAGCGCACGGTATTGCCCGACAGGGTGCGCAATGCGGCCAAGGGCTGATTCAGTTCATGGGCAATACTGGTGGACATCTGTCCGATGGCGGCCAGTTTGCCCGCCTGTACCAGTTCATCCTGGGCACGGCGCAAGGTGTCTTCAGCCTGGCGACGCTCACGGATCTGGCCTTTGAGCCGTTCGTTACTGGCCCGCAAGTGAGTGGTGCGTTCGGTGATCTTGCGCTCCAGCTGATTGTTGGCTTCTTGCAGGGCTTCGCGTGCCGCCAGCCGGGTGGCGATCACTTTGCGCCGTTCATTCCAGGCAATCAGCAGAAAGGCCAGCAAGGCAAATGCAACGGCGACCAGCGTCCCCTGATTCGCCGCTTCACGGCGCAGGTCCTGCAGTGGCGTGAGCAGGGTGATGTCCCAGGGTGTGTCATTGAGCTTGCGGGTTTGCGCCAGATAGCTGACTTCCTGCTGGTCGGTAACGATCTGGTTGTTATCGGCAAAGGTGACTTTTTCTACGCCGTCGGCCAGGTTTTCCCGTTCCAGCGGTACGAGTTCATTAAGCGGCCACCAGTAGTATTGAAGGCTGCGTGCCAGTCTCTCTTTGGTTTCGGCGCTGAGCGGGCGGATGGACTTGAGGCGTCTGGTGGGGTCGCTGGACAGGATGATAATGCCGTTCTCATCGCTGACATAGGCCTCAAGGCGAGCGCGTTGCCAGCGCTCTTCAAGGGCTTCAAGGCGAACCTTGATCACGGCCACGCCAATGATCTTGCCCTGCTCTTCAAGGCCGTGGGCCAGGTAGTAGCCGGGTTCCCCCGAGGTACTGCCAATGCCGTAGAAACGTCCGGGCTGGCCGCGTACAGCATCCTGAAAATAGGCGCGAAATGACAGGTCTTCACCCAGATAACTGTCGGTATCCCGCCAGTTGCTGGTGGCCATTACGCGGCCGGTAGTATCAAGCACATAAATGGCCCGGCTGCGGCTGCGGCGGTTAAGGCCTTCGAGGTATTGATTGACGGTGACCCGGTTTTGCACGGTGGGGTCGGCCAGCAAGCGCGAGACGCTGGACTCCAGTTCCAGCAGGCTGGGCAGGTAGGTGTATTTGCCCAGTTCACTCTCGACGGTGCGGGCATGCAGCTCCAGTTGGCGCTCGCCGGTTTCGCTCAGGGTGCGAATACCGAAGTGTTCACTGATGCGATAGCCCGCGTAGCCCAGGCCGATCGTCAACAGGATGATCAGCAGAGGCAGCAGGAAATGACGGAGCAGGCGAGGTTTCACGGCAAGTGAGGGCGGAGCACCGCGATAAAGAGTGGGGTCGCATTTCATCACAGATGCCTTGGGTCAACCACACAAACCGGGATGAGCGCAGGTCTGGAGTGGGAGCGGGCTTGCTCGCGATGGCATCACCCTCATCGTTCGAATAAACCGCGCCGTATGCATCGCGAGCAAGCCCGCTCCCACAGGGAGTCGCCTCTCCCTGCGGGCGGTGCGGATTTTTAGTGCTGCAGGATCTTGGCGAGGAAGTGCTGGGCGCGCTCGGAGCGGGCCGATACATCACCGAAGAACTCTTCTTTCTCACAGTCTTCGACGATTTTGCCCTGGTCCATAAAGATCACCCGGTTAGCGACCTTGCGGGCAAAACCCATTTCGTGGGTAACGCACATCATGGTCATGCCTTCGTTGGCCAGTTGCACCATAACGTCGAGCACTTCGTTGACCATTTCCGGATCGAGGGCCGAGGTCGGCTCGTCAAACAGCATGACGATAGGGTCCATGGCCAGGGCCCGGGCAATCGCTACACGTTGTTGTTGCCCGCCGGAAAGCTGGCCGGGATGCTTGTGGGCATGGGCCGAAAGGCCTACACGCTCCAGCAGCTCAAGGCCTTTTTTGGTGGCTTCGGCCTTGCTGCGCCCCAACACCTTGACCTGGGCAATGGTCAGGTTTTCGGTGATGGTCATGTGCGGGAACAGTTCGAAGTGCTGGAACACCATGCCAACCCGCGAGCGCAGCTTCGGCAGGTTGGTCTTCGGGTCAGCAATGGACGTGCCGTCGACCACGATGTCGCCTTTCTGGAACGGTTCAAGGGCGTTGACGCACTTGATCAGGGTCGACTTGCCCGAGCCGGACGGCCCGCAGACCACGACCACTTCGCCTTTTTTGACTTCGGTACTGCAATCGGTCAGTACCTGGAAGTCCCCATACCACTTGTTGATGTTCTTGATCGAGATCATACGGCAAACCTTTTTTGCAGACGCTTGACCAGCAGCGAGGCGGAAAAGCTGATGATGAAATACACCAGACCGGCGAAGATCAGGAACTCATTGGAGCGGCCGATGATGTCGCCACTGGAACGCGAAGCATTGAGGAAATCCACCAGGCCTACGGTATAAACCAGCGAGGTGTCCTGGAACAGGATGATGCTCTGTTGCAGCAGCAGCGGGGTCATTTTGCGAAAGGCCTGGGGCAGGATGATCAGGCGCATGGCCTGGCCGTAACTCATGCCCAGGGCCTTGGCGGCACCCATCTGGCCCTTGGGGATGGCCTGCACGCCGGCTCGCACGATTTCGCAGAAGTAGGCTGCTTCGAACATGACGAAGGCTACCAGGCACGACTCGAAGGCTCCGATCGGGGTGTCCTTGCCGGTGATCCAGCGCAGCACGAACGGCACGGCCAGGTAGAACCAGGTAATCACCAGCAGCAGCGGGATGGAGCGGAAGTAGTTCACGTAAGCGCCGGCCAGATTGGCCATCCACTTGCTTGACGACAAACGCATCAGGGCCAGCACTGTGCCCAGGGCCACACCCCCCACAACGCCCATGACCATCAGCTTGAGGGTCATGACCATGCCGTTCCACAGGCCGGGCAGGGCAGGGACGATCCCGCTGAAATCGAAGAAGTCCATTATTTGCCCCCCAAAGACATAAGGCCGGGTACGGCTACTTTTTTCTCGATCAGGCGCATCAGCAACATCAGGCTCATGTTCAAGGTGAAGTAGATCAGCGTGGCCAGGGTGAAGGCTTCAAACAGGTTGGCGGAAAATTCGGCCGTCTGTTTGGTTTGTGCCAGCAGTTCCATCAAACCGATCAGCGAGGCTACGGACGAGTTCTTGAATACGTTGAGGAACTCGGAGGTGAGCGGCGGAATGATGATCCGGTAGGCCTGTGGCAGCAGCACGTTCCAGTAGATCTGCGCCATGCTGAACCCCATGGCGCGGGCCGCCGCCTCCTGCCCGCGCGGCAGGGCTTCGATACCGGTGCGTACCTGCTCGCAAACCCGTGCGGCGGTAAACAGGCCCAGGCACACGACAACGCTCAGGTAGGCCGAGGTCGTCGGATTGAGGTCCTGCTTGTACCATTCCTGCAGGTTGGGTGGCAGCAGATCGGGCACCAGGAAGTACCAGATAAACAGCTGGACCAGCAGCGGAACGTTACGGAAGATCTCCACGTAAACCGTGGCAATGCCTGCGATAAAACGGTTCGGCAGGGTGCGCATCACGCCCAGCAGCGAACCCAGGATCAACGCGACAATCCAGGCGACAACAGCGATAGCGATGGTCCAGCCCAGACCGGAAATAAACCAGTCGAGATATGTCTCGCTGCCTACGCCGGTGGACTTGAAGAACACGCTCCAGTCCCAGTTGTAATTCATGCAGGGTCTCCCCTCAGGTGGGTCTATAAACAAGCACTTGCTTCAGGGAATCCGTTCTCACCCGACAGGGTCGCCGGGCACACAAAACCCGCTCGTTAACCAGCGGCTCGAGTGCTCTCTAATGCAATTAAAAGCTTGGTCCAAAGGTGGTCGACAACCCTCCCGGACGTGATGGCTCACGTCCGGGAGTATCAAAGGCCAGAAATCAGGATTTCTTTACTTCTGCCGGCTTGTCGTCTGCTGCCTTGTCGGTAGGGTTGGCAATCAACGCCTTGAGCTCATCGCTCATCGGGAACATCAGGTTCAGGCCTTTTGGTGGAATAGGCGATTGGAACCAGGTGTTATAGGTGTCGTTGATTTTTCCCGACTTGTAGTAGGCAACGATGGCGTCATCCACTGCTTTTTTGAACTCGGGGTCGCCTTTACGGACCATGCAGCCGTAAATTTCGTACGACTGTGGAGTACCGGTAACAGCCCAGTCCGTTGGCTTCTTGGCCTTGGCCATTTCACCTGCCAACAGTGCGTCGTCCATCATGAACGCGACAGCACGGCCCGACTCCAGCATGTTGAAGGCTTCGCCGTGGTCTTTTGCCGAGATCACGTTCATGCCCATCTGCTTGTCGGCGTTCATCGCCTTGAGGATGCGCTCGGAGGTGGTGCCGGCCGTGGTTACGACGTTCTTGCCTTTCAGGTCATCGAAGTCCTTGTAAGGCGAGTCCTTTTTGGACAGCAGGCGTGTACCGATCTCGAAGATGCCGACCGAGAAGTCGACCTGTTGCTGGCGTTCCACGTTGTTGGTGGTGGAGCCGCACTCAACGTCAACGGTGCCGTTCTGCACGAGCGGGATGCGGGTCTGGGAGGTGACCAGGTTGTACTTGATTTTCAGGTCCGGCATGTCGAGCTGTTTTTTCAGCCCTTCAACGATTGCCAGTTGTACATCGTGGGAGTAGCCAACCGGTTTGCCGGAAGCGTCCGCGATATAGGAGAACGGAATGGAGGAGTCACGATGGCCAAGGGTGATGGTGCCGGATTCTTTGATTTTCTTCAGTGTGCCGGTCAATTCGGCTGCAAAAACTGGAGTGCTAATCAGAGCTGCAGCAATTGCTGCGCCCAAAAGTTGCGGAACGATGCGCATCGATGTTTCCTCGACATTGTTTTTTTTATTGAGCCTGTTTGCAGGCCCTTTTGTACTCAGAACGTCTCAACAGTCTAAATGCTCTGTTTAAGCATTCGGCCTAGAGTGTAGAGCATGAGTCGTGCCAGCCCCGTAACTTAAGCATAAGTATCTGATTTTTAACGAATTAATATTAAAGATCAGGGCTTTGGAAACGGTCTTTGGCCGGAAAGCCGAATCATTGAGGGTAAGTGCGTTCGGGAAACCGAATGAAATGCGGTGTAGGCGGGGGGAATAATGAAAGCCTGCAGGAGCGGGTTTGCTCCCGCAGGTCATGTCAACGCGGATTAAGCGGCTTGTACCTTGCGGTGTTTCAGGTCAAGAGTGGCCATGTATTGACTCAGATGGGCCTGCTCTTCGGCTGTGGTAAACAGTCCTAGCTTGGTGCGGCGCCAGAGAATGTCCTGTGCATCCAGCGCCCATTCCTGGCTGCACAGGTAATCGACTTCACGGCTGTAGAGGCCGCTGCCGATGTGCTCGCCCAGATCGCTCAGGCCTTGCGCACCCTTCAGCAAGCTCCAGGAGCGGTTGCCATAGGTGATTGCCCAGCGTTTGGCAATCGCAGCATCCAGCCAGCTGTATTGACTGACAAGGGCCTCGCTCAGGGCTTTCGGCGTGGTCATGTCTTCGCCGCCCGGCAGTGTAGCGCTGGCGGTCCAGCTTGGCTTGATCTGGGTGAAGTACGGCGTCAGCTGTGCCATGGCCGACTCTGCCAGCTTGCGGTAGGTGGTCAGCTTGCCACCAAACACCGACAGCAGCGGGGCTTCGCCCGGTGCGCCAGACAATGCCAGGGTGTAGTCGCGGGTCACGGCCGAAGGGTTGTCGGATTCATCATTGCACAGCGGACGCACGCCGGAATAAGTGCGCAGAATGTCGCTGCGGCTCACTTGCTGCTTGAAGTGGGCATTGACCACATTGAGCAGGTAGTCGGTTTCTTCTTCGGTAATGCTGACCTTGGCCGGATCGCCGGTGTACTCGCGGTCGGTAGTGCCGATGATGGTGAACTGATCCATATACGGAATGGTAAACACGATCCGCTGGTCTTCGTTTTGCAGGATAAAGGCATTGGGCGCGTCATACAGTTTCGGCACGATCAAGTGGCTGCCCTGGATCAGGCGGATACCGTAAGGCGAATCCAGCTTCAGGTCGTCCTTGATGAATTTGGCAACCCAAGGGCCGGCGGCATTGACCAGGGCTTTGCTGCGAATCGAAAACAGGCTGCCATCAGCGCGCTCCATATTCAATTCCCACAGACCTTTGTTACGGCGCGCACCGACGCAGCGCGTCTGGGTGTGAACATGGGCGCCTTTTTCACGCGCAGCCATGGCGTTGAGTACTACCAGGCGTGCGTCATCGACCCAGCAGTCGGAGTATTCAAAGCCTTTGGTGATTTCAGCTTTCAGCGGGCTGTTGGCACCGAACTTGAGGCTGGTGGAGCCAGCAAGTTTTTCGCGCTTGCCCAGGTGGTCGTAGAGAAACAGGCCGGCACGGATCATCCACGCCGGGCGCAGGTGCGGGCGGTGCGGCAATACAAAGCGCATCGGTTTAACGATATGCGGGGCTTTGGCCAGCAGGACTTCGCGTTCGGCCAGTGCTTCGCGCACCAGGCGGAACTCGTAATGTTCGAGGTAGCGCAGGCCGCCGTGGATCAGCTTGCTGCTGGCGGACGAGGTGTGGCTGGCCAGGTCGTCTTTTTCGCAAAGGAACACGGACAGGCCGCGACCGGCAGCGTCTGCCGCAATTCCGACGCCATTGATGCCGCCGCCAATAACGGCAACGTCGTAAACCTCAGCGAGGGGAGTGGCAGGCAAGGTGGTCAGGGGCATGTGTTGGCCTCGTGTTCTTTACGCATATTTGAATGTGAACATTAATGTTCATTTTCGAAAATATTAGCGGATAAAGACCCACACAGCCAGCACCCTTCGATTGAAAAAACTCATCGAAGGGGGTTAAAAGGAAGAATTTCGAACATTTTAGTGTGGGCGTGTTGATTCTGTGGGAGCGGGCTTGCTCGCGATGGCATCCCCGGGGTACGCCAGCCAGACCGCGTTGCTTGTATCGCAGGCAAGCCAGCTCCCACAGGTTTTGCGGTGGTCACAAAATCCGGGGTCAGCCGCGTACCTCTGTGGGAGCGGGCTTGCTCGCGATGGCATTCCTGCGGTGCGCCAGCCAGACCGCTTTGTTTGCATCACAGGCAAGCCTGCTCCCACACAATCTGAACCAGCATCAATAGCTGAGTGCAGTTACACCACTTCTAGGCGGATCTTGTTCTGGGCCAGCAGTTGCACCAGCTCCGGTACGGGCGGCTGGTCAGTGACCAGACAATCGATCAGGGTGATCGGGCCAAGACGGACCATCGCATTACGACCGAACTTGCTGGAGTCCGCTGCCAGGATAGTTTGTCGGGCATTGGCGATAATCGCCTGGGAAACCCGTACTTCCTGGTAGTCAAAGTCCAGCAGGCTGCCGTCTGAATCGATACCGCTGATACCTACCAACGCGAAGTCAAACTTGAACTGGTTGATAAAGTCGACGCTGGCCTGGCCCACGATACCGCCATCGCGGCGTACATTGCCGCCGGCGATCAGTACTTCGAAATCATCTTTTGCGCTCAGGATCGACGCAACATGCAGGTTGTTGGTGATGATTTTGAGGTGGTGATGGTTGAGCAGCGCCCGGGCAATCGACTCGGTGGTGGTGCCGATATTGATGAAGATCGAGGCGTGGTCAGGAATCTGGGCGGCGATGGCTTCGCCGATGCGGCGTTTTTCATCGCGCATCTGGTCGGCGCGCATGGCGTAAGCAGTGTTTTCAACGCTGGAGTCATAGGCGGCTCCACCGTGGTAACGGCGTAACAGATCGGCTTCTGCCAGTTGGTTGATGTCACGGCGAATGGTCTGCGGTGTGACGACGAACAACTGAGCCATTTCCTCGATGCTGACATAACCGCGTTCGCGGACGAGTTCGAGGATCTGCTGTTGGCGTGGAGGCAGATTCATGGAGTTTCCTTTGGGCGGCGACGCAAATTCATCCATGATGCCGCAGGAAAGCGCAGCCTGCTACTCGCAGGTGCCGTAAGCAACTGCGCACGCCATAGGCGCGCGCAGTTGTTATTGCCACGGGCCTAGTTGTTTTCTTCGTGGGGTTCCCAGTCGCGGGTACGGCTCACGGCTTTTTTCCAGCCGGCATAGAGCTTCTCTTTGCTGGCCTCGTCGAGTGCAGGTTCGAATTCGCGCTCGACTACCGCCTTGCCGCGCAATTCATCCAGGCTGCCCCAGAAACCGCAAGCCAGACCGGCCAGGTATGCAGCACCCAGAGCAGTGGTTTCGCGCATTTGTGGGCGTTCAACCTGAGTGCCGAGGATGTCGGCCTGAAATTGCATCAGGAAGTTGTTGGCTACGGCGCCACCGTCTACGCGCAGGGCTTTGAGGCGTTCACCGGAGTCCTGTTGCATGGCGTCCAGTACGTCGCGGGTCTGGTAGGCAATCGACTCCAGCGCTGCACGAATAATGTGATCTACGCGTACGCCGCGAGTCAGGCCGAATAGCGCGCCACGGGCATACGGGTCCCAGTAAGGGGCACCGAGGCCGGTGAAGGCTGGTACCAGATACACGCCGTTACTGTCTTTGACTTTATTGGCGAAGTATTCGGTGTCGTGGGCGTCGTTGATGATCTTCAGTTCGTCACGCAGCCATTGCACGGTGGAACCGCCGTTGAACACGGCGCCTTCCAGGGCGTAGGCAACTTCGCCACGTGGACCGCAGGCGATGGTGGTCAGCATGCCGTGGGTCGATTTGACGGCATTGGCGCCGGTGTTCATCAGCAGGAAGCAGCCGGTGCCGTAGGTGTTTTTGGCCTGGCCCGGCTCTACGCACATCTGGCCAAACAGTGCGGCTTGCTGGTCGCCGGCAATACCGCCAATGGCAATACCGCTTTTGGTGCGGCCGTAGATTTCGGAAGAGGATTTCACTTCCGGCAGCATTTCGCGCGGGATATCCAGCACCTCCAGCATCTTGGCATCCCACTCCAGGGTGTGGATGTTGAAGAGCATGGTGCGCGAGGCGTTGGTGTAGTCGGTAACGTGGGTTTTGCCGCCGGTAAATTTCCAGATCAGCCAGCTGTCAACGGTACCGAACAGCAATTCGCCCTTGCGTGCACGCTCGCGGCTGCCTTCAACGTTGTCGAGGATCCACTTCAGTTTGGTGCCGGAGAAGTACGGGTCGGTCACCAGACCCGTGGTGTCGCTGATGTATTGCTCGTGGCCGTCGCGCTTGAGCTGTTCGCAAATTTCGGTACTGCGGCGGCACTGCCAGACGATGGCGTTGTAGATAGGACGACCGCTTTCCTTGTCCCAGACCACAGTGGTCTCACGCTGGTTGGTAATGCCGATGGCGGCAACCTGATCGTGATGCAGACCGGCTTGCGCCAGGGCTTCGACCATTACCGCGCTCTGGGTGGCAAAAATCTCCATAGGGTCGTGCTCGACCCAGCCCGGCTGCGGGTAATGCTGTTGGAACTCGCGTTGAGCTGTACACACCACGTTGGCGTCACGATCAAAGATGATCGCTCGCGAACTGGTGGTGCCTTGGTCCAGCGCAATGATGTAGTTCTTATTCTGAGTGTCGGTCATGTGAAATTGCCTTGCAGAATGAGGGAGGTTGCGGGCGCGAGACAGGTAACGGGCAGTAGGTCTCGTGCGCCCCGTTTCATAAGTCGGTATCAGGATGCCTGGGTTTTTGCCGGTGCAGCGGCTTGGGTATCCGCATCTGGCGCAGCCGCGTCAGGCAAGTGGCGGGCAATCATCCCGCGATAAATGGCCGCGCCCAGGCAGGCTCCTACGATCGGTGCAAAAATGGGAATCAGGAAATACGGAATATCACGCCCCCCGGTGAACGAAACTTCACCCCAGCCAGCGAAGAAAGTCATCAGCTTAGGCCCGAAGTCACGCGCAGGGTTCATGGCAAAACCGGTCAATGGCCCCATCGAGCTGCCAATGACGGCGATCAGCAAACCGATCAGCAGGGGGGCCAGGGCGCCGCGGGGCAAGCCGTTCTTGTCATCGGTCAGGGCCATGATTACGCCCATAAGGATAGCGGTAATCACCACCTCGACGAGGAAGGCCTGCAGCGTTGTCAGCGAAGGATGGGGGTAGGTGGAGAATACCGACGCCAATTCCAGGCTGGCCTGACTGCCGCGAACCATTTGGTGGGCTTGTTCATAATCGAAGAACAGATTGCTGTAGAGCGTGTAAACCAACGCCGCTGCGCAGAAGGCGCCCGCCACCTGGGCCAGGATATAGAAAGGCAGTTTGCGTTTTTCGAAATCGGTGAACAGGCACAATGCGATGCTGACGGCCGGGTTCAGGTGCGCGCCGGAAACGCCTGCGGTCAGATAAATCGCCATGCTGACGCCAATGCCCCAGATGATGCTGATTTCCCATAAGCCAAAACTTGCACCCGCGACCTTGAGAGCCGCAACGCAACCGGTACCGAAGAAGATCAAAAGTGCGGTGCCGAGAAACTCGGCCAGGCACTGGCCTGAAAGTGTGGGGTGCTGCGATGCAGTCGACATGTAAAACCTCGTTATTGTTGTTTTTAGACGTTATCAATCAGGGTGGCGGCGCGCCTTGGTCTGATCGGGTAATTGCGTACCATTGATTTCAGCATGTAGGTAAAGTCGTACAAAAGTTGAATGCTAATATTCAGATTCGAAAAAATATAGACAAGAAACGCTGCTGTCAAAGGTCGAAAGTGAACGGGTATTCATATTCTGACTACAGGCGCGTGATTTGGTATTGGTTTTTATGTAATAAAACACTACGAAATGGTAGGTGTACCGGTAACGTTTCAGCTAATAACACCGGGCAAAGCCCCGTAGCAGCGCCCTTTTAGCGGTTAATAGCCTAAAATCGGCCATCGGTTTTCCTACACTCATTCAAGACTGGAGCTGCCATGACGCCTGCACTGGATCTGCTGAAAAAAGTTCGCGCCGAACATCGGGTACATAGCTATGAACATGACCCCAAGGCGGCTTCCTATGGCCTTGAGGCTGCAGAGAAGCTCGGGTTGGAGCCTGCACAAGTGTTCAAGACGCTGTTGGCCAGCAGTGAAAAGGGCGAGTTGCTGGTGGCTGTTGTACCGGTCGTCGGAAGTCTTGATTTGAAAGCGCTGGCCCATGCTGCCGGGGTGAAGAAAGTCGAAATGGCTGACCCTGCGGCTGCTCAGCGATCAACCGGGTATCTGCTGGGCGGGATCAGCCCGCTAGGGCAAAAGAAGCGCCTGCGTACTTTTATTGATAAAAGTGCCGAGGGTTTTTCGACTATTTATGTCAGCGCCGGACGACGCGGGCTGGAGGTGGAGCTGGCGCCTGCGGTGCTGGCAGAGCACACGCAGGCCAAGTTCGCAGAAGTAGGCAGGGCCTAGCGCTGCCACAGGTTTTTAGTGCGCTGTACTGAAACGCCTTACACCTGATTCGGATTGCGGGATTTGGGCCGCGATGCTGCCGCTGGTTTGAAACATCACCAGGTGCTCGGCGGCAACGCGAATGCCTACCTCTGCGCCAGGCAAGTGGTCGGCATGGCTCGGGAAAATCGACTCCAACTGGCTGCCTGTAGGCAGTTGCAGGCGGTAAAGGGTCGATGCGCCGAGGAATGTCTTGCCGATGATCCGCGCTTTCAACTCGCTGTCCGGTGCGTAGACGATGTCGTCGGGGCGCAGCAATACATCCACTGCACCGCCCGTTGGCCAGGTGTAGGCACGGTTGCCACGCAAGACACCCAGTTCCGTTTGTACCGACTCGGGTGTGAGCAACTGGCCACGAATGAAGTAGCCCTGACCGATAAAACTCGCCACAAAGGGCGTCTGAGGTTCATGGTAGAGGTTGTAGGGCGTGTCCCACTGCTCAAGGCGACCTTCCTTGAAAACGCCAACATGGTCGCTGACTGCGAAGGCTTCTTCCTGATCGTGTGTGACCAGAATTGCACTGGTGCCACGGGCTTTCAGGATATCGCGCACTTCGTGGCTGAGCTTGCGGCGCAGTTCACCATCCAGGTTGGAGAATGGCTCATCCAGCAACAGCAGTTGCGGCTCGGGCGCCAGGGCGCGGGCGAGGGCGACGCGTTGTTGCTGGCCACCGGATAACTCGTGCGGGAAGCGCTTGCCGAGGTTTTTCAGATTGACCAGCTCAAGCAGCTCTTCAGTCACCCGGTCTTTGTTCGGGTGCTTGCGAATGCCGAAGGCAATGTTGTCAGCCACGCTCAGGTGCGGGAACAGAGCGTAGTCCTGAAACACCATACCAATACGACGTTTCTCTGGTGCCAAGGTGAAACCGGCGCTGGAGATCACCTCGCCTGCCAGGCTGATTTCGCCCTGGTGTACGGGTTCAAAACCGGCAATAGCGCGCAATGTTGTGGTTTTGCCACAGCCCGACGAGCCCAGCAGACAGCCGATATCGCCGGCATTGAGATGCAGGTTGAGGTTCTGCACCACGCTCTGGCCCTGATAACCGCAGGCCAGATCACGAAGGTTTAGCAATAGCGGCTGACTCATGCGGGTTGGTACGCCGGTTGGACAAGGAATTCGAGCAGCGCTTTTTGCGCGTGCAGGCGGTTTTCGGCTTGATCCCAGGCCACGGAGCGAGGGTCGTCCAGCAGGTCGAGGCTGATTTCTTCGCCGCGGTGAGCCGGCAGGCAGTGCATGAAGAGCACGTCATCGGCCGCCAGGTCGAGCAGGGCACGGTTGACCTGGTACGGGGTAAACAGCTCAAGGCGTTTGGCGGTTTCTTCTTCCTGGCCCATCGATGTCCACACGTCTGTGCTGACCAGATGAGCGCCAATCACGGCATCACGCGGGTCGCGCACAATGGTTACGCGCTCGCCTGCCAGGGCCACGAAATCGGGGTTGGGTTCATAGCCTTCGGGGCAGGCAACACGCAGGTTGAAGTCAAACTGGATGGCCGCCTCTATATAGCTGTTGCACATGTTGTTGCCGTCGCCGATCCAGGCAACGGTTTTGCCTTTGATTGATCCGCGGTGCTCAAGGAAGGTTTGCATGTCGGCCAGCAACTGGCATGGGTGCAGATCGTCCGACAGGCCATTGATAACCGGTACGCGGGAATTGGCCGCAAACTCGGTCAGGGTGCTGTGGGCGAAGGTACGGATCATGACGGCGTCGAGCATGCGCGACATGACGATGGCGCAATCGCCTATCGGCTCGCCACGACCCAGTTGGGTATCCCGCGGTGACAGAAAAATGGCCTGGCCACCGAGCTGGATCATGCCTGCTTCAAATGACAGGCGGGTGCGGGTCGATGACTTTTCGAAAATCATGCCCAGTACGCGACCTTTCAAGGGTTCGAACAGTACGCTGCGCTGGCGCAGGTCCTTTAGCTCGATGCCGCGACGAATCACGCTGACTAGCTCTTCGGGAGTGCAATCCATCAGGGAGAGAAAGTGCCTTGCGCTCATCATTAACTACCTTTTTTTGCAACGATCGCAGATGCTCAAAGCCGGGGTTTTCGGAAAAACGGGCGAGACCTGCGGCGAAAGCCGCACGGGGCGACGAAATAGGGGAAGGCGCGATCTTATAAGGAAATGTCGCGTCTTGCCAATAAGGGTCATGTGTATCGAGGTGGGAGCGGGTTTGGCGCTGCATGAGCCGCATCAGGCGGTTAGCCTCACCTCAGCTGCTCATTTGTACACTGCCGCAGCGTTGCTTGGCAATTGCGAGGGGGCGGGGTTGTCGTATTTGTAGTCGCTGCCGAGGAGCGCTGGATGCGATGATGTTGGCAGCATTCCAATCCCAAGGCGCGGTTTAGCTGCTCGCAGCCTTCGTTCCTCGGCAGCGACGACAGACTCTGTGCAAGGGGCGGGGGCAGACTATTGTCTGTCGGGGAGACCGAGCGTCGCGCTCGGCTTTCCGTTACAATGCGCCACCGTGCCGACATCTGCGTCGGAAAGTTCAGCCGAGGTGCTCCATGGATATCATCGAAACTATTAAAGACCAGATTGCCAACAACACCATTCTGCTCTACATGAAAGGCTCCCCGAATGCCCCGCAGTGCGGCTTTTCGGCTAAAGCTGCTCAGGCAGTCATGGGGTGTGGCGAGAAGTTCGCTTACGTGGACATCCTCCAGAATCCTGAAATTCGTGCCAATTTGCCAAAGTACGCCAACTGGCCAACTTTCCCGCAACTGTGGGTTGGCGGCGAGCTGGTAGGCGGTAGCGACATCATGGCTGAAATGGCCGCTGATGGTTCTTTGCAGGCTTTGATCAAAGAAGCTGTAGAAAAAGCCGCTGCAAACAAGACTGAAGCTTGATATCAGTCGCGTAGTTACAGTTTTTATGTAACACGCATAAAAAAGCCCCGCCGCTGTGATAAACAGGGCGGGGCTTTTTATTGGGTATTAGTTACTCACCCATTTGCGATTGCAGGTAATTCTCAATACCCACTTTGTCGATCAGGCCCAACTGAGTTTCCAGCCAGTCGATATGTTCTTCTTCCGACTCAAGAATATCTTCGAGCATTTCGCGGCTGCCAAAGTCGCCAACAACTTCGCAATGGGCAATGGCGGCCTTGAGATCGGCGTGGCCGGTCTTCTCGATGCGCAGATCGCACTCGAGCATTTCCTTGGTGTGCTCGCCGATATGCAGCTTGCCCAGGTCCTGCACGTTTGGCAGGCCTTCCAGGAACAGGATGCGCTTGATCAGCTTGTCCGCGTGTTTCATCTCGTCGATGGACTCGTGGTACTCATGCGCGCCCAACTTCTCTAGCCCCCAATCCTGATACATGCGTGCATGCAGGAAGTATTGGTTGATTGCCACCAGTTCGTTGCCGAGAATTTTGTTGAGGTGCTGAATAACCGAAATGTCGCCTTTCATGGCTGGGGCCTGCCTTAATTAACTGTATATAGGGCAGAGTTTGATCCGCACCTTGCAGACTGTCAAACCTAAGTATTTGAATAATAAATGAAAATTAATCGGAATAAGAATGTTTGTGTTCCGCGTCTTGGGGCTAAGCACTTGAATTTTGGGCATAAAAAAACCGGACGCTATGTCCGGTTCTTTGGAATTCGTTAATCAGGCGACTGAAAATTCTGCCGGGAAACTCATGACAGCCTGGCTGGCTTGCAGCGAGGAGAGGGTTTCGCGAACCACTTGCTTGGCCAGGCAGGCACATTTGCCACATTGGCTTGCGACACCTGTAGCTTCGCGCACTTCGCGGTAGCTGCAGCAACCGTCGTAGATTGCGTCGCGAATTTTTCCGTCGGTGACGCCAGTGCAAAGGCAAACGTACATAAATAAGAACCATCGCTGGTTGGGATTCAATGTTTGTGATCTTAATGTTAACGAGAATGATTGTCAAAGCACCTTGAGTCTCAATTGAGGTTCTGCGCCACCGTGCTGACGAACGGTCTTTCCGGCGCCGGGTTGCCCCGTACAAAAAGGGTGAAGGCCGCTCCCGACGAGCGGTGTATGATGTCCGGTCATTTTCACGCAAGAGCTGGCCACAAGGTTGCTGCCATCCAATGGCGGACCGGGCCGGGTCCTGTTCTTCACGCAGCACACCAGGAGATATCCAATGAGCGTACTCGTAGGCAAACAAGCCCCAGACTTCAACGTCGCCGCCATACTTGGCAATGGCGAAATCGTTGACAGCTTCACGCTGTCCACCGCTATCAAAGGCAAATATGGCCTGGTGTTCTTCTACCCGCTGGACTTCACTTTCGTTTGCCCGTCCGAGCTGATCGCTCTGGATCACCGCATTCCTGACTTCCAGGCGCGTAACGTTGAAGTGGTTGCCGTGTCCATCGACTCCCATTTCACCCACAACGCATGGCGTAACACCCCGGTGAACAATGGCGGTATCGGCCAGGTGAAATACACCATGGCTGCCGACATCAACCACGCCATCTGCAAGGCCTATGACGTTGAAACCGAAGGCGGTGTTGCACTGCGCGGCGCGTTTCTGATCGACGACAAAGGCGTTGTACGTTCCCAGATCGTCAACGACCTGCCACTGGGTCGTAACATGGACGAGCTGCTGCGTCTGGTTGATGCCCTGCAATTCCACGAAGAGCACGGCGAAGTTTGCCCGGCCAACTGGAAAAAAGGCGACAAGGGCATGACCGCTTCGACTGCAGGCGTTGCTGCTTACCTGACCGAGAATGCTGACCAGCTGTAATCGTCAGTTTCAGGCATAAAAAAACCGGACCCAGTGTCCGGTTTTTTTATGCTGCGCTGTAAGCCTTTACGACAGGATCAGTCGTTGAAGTCTTTCCAGCCGCCCATTTGTTTCCAGCTGTTCACGATGCCACAGAACAGCTCAGCGGTTTTCTCGGTGTCGTAACGTGCCGAGTGTGCTTCACGTCCATCAAAATCGATGTCAGCGGCCTGGCAGGCTTTTGCCAGGACAGTCTGGCCATAGGCCAGGCCCGCAAGGGTGGCAGTATCGAAGCTGGAGAACGGGTGGAACGGGTTGCGCTTCATGTCCAGGCGCGCCACAGCGGCATTCAAAAAGCCCAGGTCGAAGCTGCTGTTATGCCCCACCAGGATGGCGCGTTTGCAGCCATTGGCTTTCAGGGCCTTGCGCACACCGCGGAAGATATCGGTCAGGGCTGTCTCTTCACTGACGGCCATACGCAGCGGGTGATCGAGCTTGATACCGGTGAATTCCAGCGCAGCGGCTTCGATATTGGCGCCTTCAAACGGCTCGACACGGTGGAAGTAGGTGTGTTCGGGGAACACGAAGCCTCTTTCGTCCATGCCGATCGTGACGGCAGCAATTTCCAGCAAAGCATCGGTAGCGCTGTTGAAACCGCCGGTTTCAACGTCGATTACGACCGGCAGATAACCGCGAAAGCGCTCTGCCATCGGGTGGCGTGGTCCGCCACCATGGCCGCCTTCGTGTTCGTCATCATAATGGTCGTCACTCACAGCTGTTCCTCCAGCAGGCGCCAGCGCAGTGTTTCTCCGGCGCGCAGCGGAATTACGGTCAGCTCGCCGAAAGGCAGGCTGGTTGGGGCAGTCCACTCCTGGCGAACCAGGGTGATTTGTTCGGTGCTTGCGGGCAGACCGTAGAAGCGCGGGCCATTCAAGCTGGCAAAGGCTTCCAGTTTGTCCAGCGCGTTGCGCTGCTCAAAGGCCTCGGCGTACATCTCGATGGCCGCGTAAGCGGTATAGCAACCGGCGCATCCGCAAGCTGCTTCTTTGGCATGCTGGGCGTGGGGTGCCGAGTCGGTGCCCAGAAAGAACTTCGCGCTGCCACTGGTGGCCGCATCCAGCAGGGCTTCCTGATGAGTGTTGCGCTTGAGGATCGGCAGGCAGTAGAAGTGCGGGCGTATGCCGCCAACCAGCATGTGATTGCGGTTGTACAGCAGGTGATGAGCGGTAATGGTTGCGCCGACGTTGGCCGAAGCCTCGTTGACGAACTGCACCGCGTCGGCGGTGGTGATGTGCTCAAACACGACTTTGAGGGTTGGGAAACGCTCTACAACGCGGCGCATATGCTCGTCGATGAAGATTTTTTCCCGGTCGAAGACGTCAACGCCGGCGCGAGTGACTTCACCGTGGATCAGCAAAGGCATGCCGACTTCAGCCATGACTTCGAGGACCGGGAAGATCGCGTCGATGCTGGTCACGCCGGAGTCAGAATTGGTCGTTGCCCCGGCCGGATACAGCTTGGCAGCATGTACGAATCCGCTGGCCTTGGCCGTGCGAATGTCTTCTGGCTGTGTACGATCAGTGAGGTATAGCACCATCAGCGGCTCGAAACGGCTACCGGCCGGGCGAGCAGCCAGAATGCGCTGGCGATAAGCGTCGGCCTCGGTAGCATTACGCACCGGAGGTACCAGGTTTGGCATGATTATGGCGCGGCCAAAAGTGCGCGCTACATCCGCGACAGTGTGAGGCAGCACGGCACCATCGCGAAGATGTATATGCCAGTCGTCGGGACGCAGCAGGGTCAGGCGGTCAGACATTGGGGATTCCAGGCGGGTCGAACTGAGGTGAATGCTACCGGAAAAGACTCTGTCAGGCACTCGCTATCAAGTTTTGTGATTGCTGGCCGATAGCAGGGTCAGTTGACGTTTTGTTGTGAGCCGCGCTGCCGGGTCAAATTTTGCCTGGCAAGGCGCAGGGCTTGAGAATGGTTGTCCCTTCTCAAGCCCTGCAACGCAGGCTGGCGAAATTTGCCAAGCGACCCCAAACATCATCAGACCCTGATGGGTATGCCGTAAATCTGTGGCCTGTTTTTTTGCAGTACAAGCCTGTGGAGCCTCCCGTGCGCCAGCGTTATTTCATCCTGCTCAGTATGTTTGCCAGCCTGCCAGCCATGGCTCTGACTTTTCAGACACGGCTGGAGAATATCGAGTGGAAAGTGGAAGGTGATAAATTCGAGTGCCGTCTGATTCAGCCCATCACCGATTTTGGTTCTGGCGCTTTTGTAAGGCGTGCAGGAGAGCAGGCGGTGTTTCGTCTCAATGCCTACAACTCAATGTTGAGCGAGGGTTCTGCCAAGTTGCTGGCCGCTGCTGCGCCCTGGCAACCGGGCCGTGGGGATATTGACCTGGGTTCGGTGCGTATTGGCCGTGGACAAGTACTTTTCAACAGCTCCCAAGCCCAGGCCGCCAATTTGTTTCGAGGCTTGATTGAGGGGCGCAGCCCCTTGATAAGGCATTACTCCCGCGAGGGTAATGTCTCCGAAGTACGCCTGCTCCCGGTAAGGTTCCGCCAGGCCTATGGTGATTACGAGGCCTGTACCGCCAGGCTCTTGCCGAAAAACTTTGAGCAGGTCAGACAAAGCCAGATCGGTTTCCCCGGCGGCGGCACCGAGCTGGATGCGCTGGCCCGGGTCAACTTGCAAGTCATTGTCGACTACTTGAAGGCTGACCCTACAGTCAATCACGTTATCCTGGACGGTTACTCCGACAATCAGGGCAATCGCCTGACCAATCGCGAGTTGTCGCGGCGCCGGGCATTGGCGGTTATGGAGTATTTCAAACAGAGCGGTCTGCAGGAGTCGCAGATCACGGTGCGATTCCACGGTGAACAATACCCCGTGGCGGCGAATAGCAGCGCGGCAAACAGGGCGAAAAATCGTCGGGTAAGCGTCCGTCTGGAGCGGCTCCCGGTGCCTGAAGAAGCGGTACCATCTGCAGGCGTCAGCAACCCTGCCGCCATTTCCTGAACCGACTGTCTCGTCGCGTCCTTGATATAAACTGTCGCTTTGTCGTCTTAAGCTGTCGCGCCTCTGTAAATTCATGACTATGGGCGGTAGACTGTTCGGCTTTTCGAACAACCCGTGGAGTGATGGCATGGCGGACGTAAACAAGGTCGTTCTGGCTTATTCGGGCGGCCTGGACACTTCGGTGATCCTGAAGTGGCTGCAGGATACTTATAACTGTGAAGTCGTAACCTTTACCGCTGACCTGGGTCAGGGTGAAGAGGTCGAACCTGCACGTGCCAAGGCGCAAGCCATGGGCGTCAAGGAAATCTACATTGATGACCTGCGCGAAGAGTTTGTTCGTGACTTCGTTTTCCCGATGTTCCGCGCCAACACCGTTTACGAAGGCGAGTACCTGCTGGGTACTTCCATTGCTCGTCCGCTGATTGCCAAACGCCTGATTGAAATCGCCAACGAAACGGGCGCCGATGCCATTTCCCACGGTGCAACGGGTAAAGGTAATGACCAGGTTCGCTTTGAACTGGGTGCCTATGCCTTGAAGCCAGGGGTGAAGGTTATTGCTCCTTGGCGTGAGTGGGACTTGCTCTCCCGTGAAAAGCTGATGGATTACGCTGAAAAGCATGCCATCCCGATCGAGCGTCACGGCAAGAAAAAATCGCCTTACTCGATGGATGCCAACTTGCTGCACATCTCCTACGAAGGTGGTGTGCTCGAAGATACCTGGACTGAGCACGAAGAAGACATGTGGAAGTGGACCGTCTCTCCGGAGAACGCTCCTGACAAGCCGCAGTACCTGGAACTGACCTACCGAAACGGCGATATCGTTGCGCTGGACGGTGTTGAGATGACACCTGCGACTGTTCTGGCAACGCTGAACCGCATTGGTGGCCAACACGGCATCGGCCGCCTCGACATCGTTGAGAACCGTTATGTAGGCATGAAGTCCCGTGGTTGCTACGAAACCCCGGGCGGCACCATCATGCTGCGTGCTCACCGCGCCATTGAGTCTATTACTCTGGACCGTGAAGTCGCTCACTTGAAAGACGAGTTGATGCCAAAGTACGCCAGCCTGATCTACACCGGTTACTGGTGGAGCCCAGAGCGCATCATGCTGCAACAGATGATTGATGCTTCTCAGGCTCACGTTAACGGTGTTGTTCGCCTCAAACTGTACAAAGGCAATGTGATTGTTACCGGTCGTAAGTCTGACGATTCGTTGTTTGATGCCAACATTGCAACCTTTGAAGAGGATGGCGGTGCTTACAACCAGGCTGACGCTGCCGGCTTCATCAAGTTGAATGCATTGCGCATGCGTATTGCTGCAAATAAAGGCCGTCAGTTGTTCTGATACAGCCCGCATGGTAAAGCCCCGGCCATTTGGCCGGGGCTTTTTTTTGCGTGGAATTCAGGCGCCAGTGGAGGGGCAGGGTGAGTTCAGCAGGGTCAGTCTGTGTGCATCTGTGTTGTAGCTGAAAATGGTTGTATGGCCGATAACCGACGTATGCTTGAAATTGTCGATAGCCAGACGAAGAGCTTCTGGCGCAATAGTGGAGTGCTGGTTGGTGAGCAATAGCAGTACGTTATGCTTAGGGTTGTTGTTTTTGTATTTGCGCGTCGCTTTGTAATATATATGCAGCACGTCGTCGGGGGAACTTTTGTCAGGGGGGACTAAGTGCAGATGGCTCAGGTCAATGAGATGAAGTGTTTTTAACTCTGCGCCCAACACATGGCTTTTGGCAATGAGTGTTGCATGGGCTTTTTCCGGGGCTATAAACAGCTGTGCGGATGTACTTGTATTTTCAGGCGAATTGGCTTGCTCCTGGCAAGGATCCAGAGGACGAGAGATCCCTTCCTGAGTGTTTTCGGCTTTGGATAAATCGGCAGGTGTATAAAGTTTTTTGTTGTTGAAGTTTAAAGTCAGGAAGAATAACGTGATTAAAAGTGAGGGGAAGATAATCAGGAACCATACATATATTTTTTGATGTTCACTGTCAATATAGGGCAGAGATACTGCAGCAGAGGCTTCAGTCAGCATTGAAAATACAGCGATAACTGTAAGTGGGTGGTTAATTTTTATAGTGTTTTTTATCATGGGGGTGCCTGTTTGCGAGAGATGGAGTGATAAGGAAGAAGGCGCTTTTTGGAGGTGTGTGGCAACAGTGGAAAACCTGTGCCAGGTCAATACAAGTCGGGTAATTGAGTCGGCGCTTTCTTCGAAATTGGGTAAGGCTTTTTTAAAATTAGCCGTATTTTGTTAAGTCGCAAATCAATTGCAGAAAATGCTGTCGTGCCTGTCGAGGGGAGTTTTCGAATTTTTGGATAAGATGGTTTTTGTGTCGGCGAACTGTCGTTGTTTGTGGCAGTTTTTAAGGGTTAATGTTTTTTATTTTGTGAGATTGTGTAAGTTTTTTAGTCGGGGGCTGAGTAAAAAATTAATGTGTGGTGGTGAGTTGTAGGTCGATGAAGGTATCTATCGATTTTTTGTTTTTATCCAGCGTGAATTGTGCCGAATAAAAGCCTTGATTTTGTTTGGGTGTGATTTTATGGGTTAGGTGCTTTCCCAATAGTCTGTAGTCCTATTCTGTAAGTATGAAATTGTAATATTTCACCTTGGAAAAATAGTAGATTTCAGTCTGGGTGATTGAGGCTTATCACTGCATTTTCTGTGGTATTTAATGGGGTGCTGGAGTGTTTTCAAGGGGGGATGGGAGGTGGGGTATGTAGTGGAGTTGTCAGGCTGTTTGGGCAGATTTTTGAATAGGCGTTTATATCTGGTTGTTGGTTTTGTCTTGATGGGTACGAATTTGTTGGCTGTGTGAAAGAGCTGCAGTTCTATGTTGGGTATTTATTTTAATTCTCGGCGCTGTCTTGAATGCCGGTCTTCCCATGTCTGGCTATCTGTGAAGAAAGTTTTGGGGGTTGGTTTTAATGAATGATATGTAGGGTTTATCTCCAATATTTGTAGGAAATGTCTTTGGTTGTTGATGCTTGAGGGGGTGCTATGCCCAGTTTGTTACGACTAGGCTATGGTGCTGGTTCTGAAAATTCGAACAGCGATAAATTGGAATGGCCCATGAATAAAGTGCTGATCGTGGATGATCATCCTGTAATTCGTCTTGCTGTGCGTATGCTCATGGAGCGACATGGCTACGAGGTTATTGCAGAGACGGATAATGGTGTGGATGCTTTGCAGCTTACGCGTGAGTTTGCGCCTGATATCGTAATTCTGGATATAGGAATACCCAGGCTTGACGGGCTTGAGGTTATAGCCCGGTTATCCGCACCGGCAGTGCCTATCAAGGTGCTGGTGTTGACTTCTCAAGCCCCGGGTCATTTTTCCATGCGTTGCATGCAAGCCGGTGCAGCCGGTTATGTGTGCAAGCAGCAGGACTTGACTGAACTGTTGAGTGCAATCAAGGCTGTGCTGTCTGGCTACAGCTATTTCCCGAATCAAGCCTTGCACTCAGTGCGTTCAAGCTTGGGGAATGCCAGTGAAGCAGATATGGTCAATCGCCTCTCAGGGCGAGAAATGATGGTGTTGCAGCAGTTGGCACGTGGGAAGAGTAACAAGGAAATTGCAGATGGTATGTTTCTAAGCAATAAAACAGTGAGCACCTACAAAACGCGGCTTTTATTGAAGCTTAATGCGCGCTCACTTGTAGACTTGATAGAGCTGGCGCAGCGTAATGGTCTGGTTTGAAGAGAGGGGCGTAAAAATGTGATGCACAAAGCCTCTTGAGCAAAAGCCTCCGCTACAGGAGGCTTTTGATGACGTGCCTCAGGGACTACAGGTCATACCCATAATCTTCCAGCTCTTTTCTGAGCCGCTTTTCTTCCAGCAGTGCGTCAATCGTGCGGCGTTTGGCCAAATTGGTTTTGGCGACCTCAACAACGGGTTCCACGACTTCGTCCGGATCGACGACTGCAAAATCTTCCTCTACTTCCAGTTCTTCTTTGCCAGTGCTCATTCAGTTCACTCCAGGCTAAGACAGTTAATGGCGCCCCTTATAGCGATAATCGCTGGTTGGGTAAAAAAGATTTTCTCAATCGATCACTCCAATAAACCTCTATCGGTCAATCATCAGAGGTTTTTTCTTTGAAATCGCACAAGTCTTCTATGCGACAGCTCCCGCACCGTGGCTTGCGCGCCTGGCACACATAGCGTCCATGCAGGATCAGCCAGTGATGGGCGTCCAGCAGGTAGGGTTTTGGAACGTACTTCATAAGGTTTTTTTCAACCTCCACCACGTTTTTGCCTGGTGCAATGCCGGTTCGGTTGCTGACCCTGAAAATATGGGTATCTACGGCCATGGTCAGTTTCCGGAACGCGGTATTGAGTACAACGTTTGCCGTTTTGCGACCTACCCCGGGGAGTGCTTCAAGCTCTTCTCGGGTCTGCGGGACCTGGCTGTCATGGCGTTCAATCAATAAACGGCAGGTTTCAATGACGTTCCTGGCCTTGCTGTTATACAGGCCGATGGTCTTGATGTAGTGCGACAACCCTTCTACTCCCAGAGCGTAGATGGCTTCTGGTGTATTGGCGACCGGAAACAGTTTGGCCATTGCCTTGTTTACGCTGACGTCAGTGGCCTGTGCTGAGAGGATCACAGCGATAAGCAGTTCAAAAGGCGATGTGTAGGCCAGTTCGGTTTTAGGTTCAGGGTTGTCTTCGTGAAACCGGCGAAATATTTCAAGGCGCTTTGCGGCGTTCATGGTTAAAAACGTTCCTGAAGAGCTGTCCGTTAAACGGTGGGGCGCTTATGTTGTTTTTTCAAGTCTTGCCAGGATCAAGCGCATTGAGTGTGAGCTCTGCCTGAGTGACAGCGTCGGTCAAAAGTGTCAGCTCGTTGCCGGGCAGCTCTTGGCTCATGGCTTTTTTAAGATCGGCGCGGCGCATGGCCAACTGGATTTTTGCGCGCTTGAGTTCGGCAGTATTGGCTGGCGGCGCAGGCGTCAAGACCTGTGGCGCTGACTCCAGTTGAGCCAGTGCCTGCTGTGAAGATTCAAACTGCTGTTGCAGCGTGGCCAGTTGGGATTGCTGCTGTGCTGTCGGAGGATGCCCGAAGGCCTTGAGCGATTTGTTCAACTGCGCCCGAGCCATAGCCAGTGTGACCTTGGCTTTTTTGAGCGCGGCGTCATTGAGGCCTACCCCGGGGGAGCCTGCTTGCGTGACACTGACGGCTCGTGCAGGGGGTTGCTGGATACGGGCCAGGCGTTCAGCTTGTCTGTTTTGCTCTTCGCGGCGCAGGCGGTCGTCGCGCAGCTCGTAACGTCTGCGGGCATGCTCGCGTTTCTGGTTGCGGGCGTTGTATTGCTCTGCGTCGTGAGCGAGTCCCCCGACAATCGGGATGATATTGGCAGGCAGCGGGCGCATTTCGATGCAGTCCACCGGGCATGGCGCCACGCAAAGGTCGCAGCCGGTGCATTCATCGACAATCACCGTGTGCATGAGCTTGGCGGCGCCAAGAATGGCATCGATCGGGCAGGCTTGAATGCATTTGGTGCAACCGATGCATTCAGCTTCGCGAATATAGGCCACTTGCGCTGGGGCCAGGCCGCGATCGGTATCCAGTTGCAGTACGGGAACCCCGAGCAAACTGGCCAGTGCGGTAATGGTTTCGGCTCCGCCGGGGGGGCATTTGTTGATGGCTTCGCCTTGGGCAATGCCTTGCGCATAGGGTTTACAGCCGGGATGGCCGCATTTTCCGCATTGAGTTTGCGGCAATAAAGCATCAATACGTTGAATCAGGCTCATGGTGTGTTCAGTCCAGCTACAGCGGGTCGCAACCGGGCGACGCTCAACATGCGCAGAGATAAATAGGGGGCGTTACGGTCAAGCATGCGTGCAGGATCGTTCAGCTTGGCCAATGCTGCTGATTATCCGGCATGACGGGAAGGGCGGCTACTGATGAACAGCGTCTGGCGGCCTGCGGGCCACCAGACGGTGCAAAGGGGCAGTGTTACTTGATGCGTTGACCTGGTTTGGCGCCGCTGTCCGGGCTCAGCAGGTAAATTTCTTCACCGCCAGGGCCGGCAGCCATCACCATGCCTTCAGACATGCCGAAGCGCATTTTGCGTGGCTTCAAGTTGGCGATCATCATGGTCAGGCGACCTTCGAGCTCAGCCGGGTTCGGGTAGGCGCTCTTGATCCCGGAAAACACGTTGCGTTGCTCGTCGCCAATATCCAGGGTCAGGCGCAGCAGCTTGTCGGCACCTTCAACTGCCTCGGCTTTGAGGATCAGCGCGACGCGCAAGTCCACGGCAGCAAAGGTATCAAATTCGATCTCTGCGGCCAGCGGCTCCTTGATCAGCTCGCCGTTGCCTTGCGGCGCAGCGTTACCGGTATCGGTCTGGCTGGCGACCAGATCTTCCTTCGAGGCGTCGGTCATGGCCTGGACCTTGACCGGGTCAATACGGGTCAATAATGGCTTGAAAGCGTTCAACGGGTGGTTGGCCAGCCATACCTTGTGGTCGTTCCAGTTCAGGGGAGCGACATTCAGGAATGCTTCAGCATCGGCTGCCAATACTGGCAGGACCGGTTTTAGGAAGATGATCAGCTGGCGGAACAGGTTGATGCCCAGGGCGCAAACCGCCTGAACTTCCGCTTGCTTGCCTTCGACCTTGGCCATTGCCCATGGGGCCTTTTCGGCGATCCAGGCGTTGGCACGGTCGGCCAGGGCCATGATTTCGCGCATTGCACGGGCAAAGTCGCGGGCTTCATAAGCCTCGGCAATGCTTGGGGCAGCGGCCAGGAAGGCTTCGGTCAGTTCGGGAGCAGCATTGCCCTCGACCATGACCCCAGCGTTGCCCTTGTGAATAAAGCCTGCGCAACGGCTGGCGATGTTGACTACTTTGCCAACCAGGTCGGAGTTGACCTTCTGGACGAAGTCTTCCAGGTTCAGGTCAAGGTCATCAACGCCACGACCCAGCTTGGAGGCGTAGTAGTAGCGCAGGTATTCAGGTGCCAGGTGGTCCAGGTAGGTGCGGGCCTTGATAAAGGTGCCGCGGGATTTGGACATTTTCTGGCCGTTAACGGTCAGGTAGCCGTGAACGTTGATGGCGGTGGGCTTGCGATAGCCTGCGCCTTCAAGCATGGCTGGCCAGAACAGGGCATGGAAGTTGACGATATCCTTGCCGATAAAGTGGTACAGCTCGGCGGTAGAGTCCTTTGCCCAGTACGCGTCAAAGTCCAGTTCCGGACGACGGGCGCAGAGGTTCTTGAAGCTGGCCATGTAGCCGATTGGTGCGTCCAGCCATACATAGAAGTACTTGCCTGGCGCGTCCGGGATCTCGAAGCCGAAGTACGGCGCATCACGGGAGATATCCCACTGTTGCAGGCCAGTATCCAGCCATTCGGCGATCTTGTTGGCAACGGCATCTTGCAGGGCACCGCTGCGGGTCCAGCTTTTGAGCATGGCGTCGAAGTCGGGCAGCTTGAAGAAGAAGTGCTCGGAGTCCTTGAGCACCGGGGTTGCGCCGGAAATCGCCGACTTCGGGTTCTTCAGGTCGGTTGGTGCGTAGGTGGCGCCGCATTTTTCGCAGTTGTCACCGTACTGATCCTCAGTGCCGCATTTAGGGCAGGTGCCCTTGATGAAGCGGTCGGCCAGGAACATTTTCTTTTCCGGGTCGAAGTACTGGGTGATCGAACGGGTGGCGATATGCCCGGCTTCGCGCAGCTTGATGTAGATCGCACTCGACAGCTCACGGTTTTCTTCGGCGTGGGTCGAATGGAAGTTGTCGAAGTCGACGAGGAAATCGGCAAAGTCGGCGCTGTGTTCAGCCTGGACATTGGCGATCAACTGCTCGGGGGTGATGCCTTCTTTCTCGGCGCGCAACATGATGGCCGAGCCGTGGGCGTCGTCTGCGCAGACATAAGTGCACTGATTGCCGCGAAGTTTCTGGAAGCGCACCCACATATCAGTCTGGATGTACTCAAGCATATGGCCAAGGTGAATTGAACCATTGGCATAGGGCAGGGCGCTGGTGACTAAGATATTGCGTGGCTCGGACATGGGGCTCGGCTACTTGATGAGACGGTGGTCGGCCACTATAAAGCGCCGGGCAATATATTTCACCCCGTGGCGGTATATCTGATCGTTTGTGTTGTTTTCGACCGATTCAAAAGCCTGCTGCCAGTGGTTTATTACAGGTACGATAGCGGCCTGTTTTACTCAGTCTTTACGGGAGTTGCCCATGAGCGCAGTCAATCGCGCAGCGGTGGAGGCCGTCCTTCGCCAATACACCGACCCTTATTTGAATCAGGATCCGGTCAGTGCCGGATGCATCCGCAACATTGAGGTTCAGGGTGAGCGCGTCAGTGTTCAGCTTGAGCTGGGTTATGCCGCTGGTCTGTTCAAGGGTGGCTGGGCGCAGATTCTGCAAACTGCCATCGAAAACATGGAGGGCGTGACCTCGGCCAAGGTCGAGATCGACTGCGTGATTGCCGCGCACAAGGCGCAGGCGCAAATCCCCGGCCTGGCCAATGTGAAAAACATTGTGGCCGTGGCTTCCGGCAAGGGAGGTGTCGGCAAATCCACCACCGCTGCCAACCTGGCATTGGCGCTGGCCCGTGAAGGCGCGCGGGTGGGCATTCTGGATGCGGACATTTATGGGCCGAGTCAGGGCGTGATGTTTGGTATTGCTGAAGGTACGCGACCGAAGATCCGTGATCAGAAGTGGTTTGTGCCCATCGAAGCCCATGGCGTTGAAGTCATGTCGATGGCCTTTTTGACCGACGACAACACGCCGATGGTCTGGCGTGGCCCGATGGTGTCGGGGGCTCTGTTGCAGCTGGTTACGCAGACGGCCTGGAATGATCTCGATTACCTGATCATCGACATGCCGCCGGGTACCGGTGATATTCAGCTGACCCTGGCGCAAAAAGTCCCGGTGACTGGCTCGGTGATTGTGACCACTTCGCAGGACCTGGCGTTGCTGGATGCGCGCAAGGGAGTCGAGATGTTCCGCAAGGTGAACATTCCGGTGCTGGGTGTAGTGGAGAACATGGCGGTACATATCTGTTCGAACTGCGGCCATGCAGAGCATCTGTTCGGTGAGGGAGGGGGTGAGAAGCTGGCGACGCAATATGGCGTTGAGGTGCTGGCCTCGCTGCCGCTGTCGATGGAGATCCGCGAGCAGGCCGATAATGGCAAGCCAACAGCGGTGGCTGATCCCAACAGTCCGATTGCCTTGATCTATCAGGAGCTGGCCCGTCAGGTGGGGGCACGGATTGTCCTGCACGAAGCGGCTTCGCAGGCGATGCCGAGCATTACGACCAGCGACGATTGATCTCCCGCAGTTGAAGTTTGCTTCATGCCTTGTAGCCGCTGACGAGGCACGAGGCACGAGGCTGCGATGGGCTGCGTAGCGGCCCCGACTTCCTGAAGGCCCTGCGGGCCTTATCGCAGCCTCGTCCCTCGTCAGCGGCTACATGTCGTGTTTGGGTTTATTGCAGGCATAAAAAAACCCCGCTTTTAAGGGCGGGGTTTTTTACTGGATCAGCACAAGTTAGATAACTTGAACTTCCTCAGCTTGCATGCCTTTCTGACCGCGGGTAGCGATGAAAGAAACCTGTTGGCCTTCTTTCAGGCTTTTGAAGCCGTCGGATTGGATTGCTTTGAAGTGAACAAACAGGTCGTCACCGGA
>Ga0302347_1000440_pt1 | contig 66942 bp, 56 predicted proteins | sample PhyWR1_FD_202178 | JGI IMG/M metagenome (GOLD analysis project Ga0302347, IMG submission 202178) | Leaf surface microbial communities from wheat plants in UC Gill Tract Community Farm, Albany, California, United States - DLSL W.R1 (v2)... | ecosystem: Host-associated > Plants > Phyllosphere >... | reverse complement strand
TTGATGATGTGGATCTTGTTACGCGCGCCAAAGATGTATTTACCCATCTTCGGGTTCCAGTAACGGGTTTGGTGACCGAAGTGCACACCGGCCTTCAGCATATCGCGCATGTTGACTTGGGACATGGTAGTTCCTTAATAAGTCGGGTTAGGCCTCCACGTATCCCAACGACCAACCAGCAGCTTCGAGCTGAAGGCACCCAGGTCATCGTGTCGATACGTGTGTGGGTTTGTGCTCTGCGGGCTATACCCGCAAAGCGGCGCATTTTATATCACAAGACACCTAAAAAACGAAGCGCGAATTCAGACTTTATTGCTAAGCCGTTGTCGCACAAGGATTTGCGCCCTGTAGGAGCGAGCTTGCCTCGCGATCTTTTGACCTGTGGCGTACCGACGTAACTTTCCTTTGACTGCACAACGATACTTCACCGATATCACCCTTACCGCGAGGCAGGCAGATCAGAAACCCTGATCAAAAGCAGCCCCTTCCTTTTGCTAGAGCCTTGGAATAGGGCCAGAATGCCCCACTCTATTAATAGAAGCGATGGCGCAAGGCTCATGTTTACAGCCGACCGTCTGGTAGAATCGCGTTTTTATGGCGGTGTGTAGCTGAAATAACTCGTCACACACCCGCAACCCCGTTGATGAGCGCTTACGCGCGAAGAGAGCCTGTATGACCGTCACCCTCAAAACTCCCGAGGACATCGCAAAAATGCGTATCGCCGGCAAACTGGCCGCCGACGTACTGGAAATGATCGCTGAACACGTTAAACCCGGTGTCACCACCGAAGAGCTGGACCGCATCTGCCATGACTATATTGTCAATGTGCAACAGGCCATCCCTGCGCCCCTCAACTATAAAGGCTTCCCCAAGTCGATCTGCACCTCGATCAACCACGTGGTCTGCCACGGCATTCCGGGTGACAAGGCGCTGAAGGAAGGCGACACCCTGAACATCGACGTCACCGTGATTAAAGACGGCTACCACGGCGACACCAGCCGCATGTTCCATGTCGGCAAAGTGCCGGTCTGGGCTGAGCGCCTGTCGCAAGTGACCCAGGAATGCATGTACAAGGCCATCGAACTGGTCAAGCCTGGCTGCCGCCTGGGCGATATCGGTGAAGTGATTCAAAAACACGCCGAAAAGAACGGCTTCTCGGTGGTTCGCGAGTTCTGCGGCCATGGCATTGGCAAGGTGTTCCACGAAGAGCCGCAAATCCTGCACTACGGGCGCGCGGGCACCGGCATGGAACTCAAGGCTGGCATGACGTTCACCATCGAGCCAATGATCAACCAGGGCAAAGCCGACACTAAAGTGCTGGGCGATGGCTGGACGGCGATCACCAAGGACCGCAAGCTGTCTGCGCAGTGGGAACACACCCTGCTGGTGACCGACACCGGTTACGAAATCTTCACCCTGCGCAGCGATGACACCATCCCGCGGGTTTCGGCCTGACAGTAACCCCCACACATCCCACGACAGGAAAGCCAATCGATGCCGCAGGTGGATCCCGAACTTTTTGACCGCGGCCAGTTCCAGGCCGAATTGGCATTAAAGGCAAGCCCGATTGCCGCTTTCAAAAAGGCGATCCGCCAGGCACGCGAAGTGCTCGACGAACGCTTTCGCAAAGGCCGCGATATTCGACGATTGATCGAGGACCGCGCCTGGTTCGTCGATAACATCCTGCAACAAGCGTGGGACCAGTTCAGCTGGAGCGACCAGGCCGATATCGCCCTGGTCGCGGTGGGCGGTTATGGCCGGGGCGAATTACACCCCTACTCCGACATCGACCTGCTGATCCTGCTCGACAACGCAGACCATGAGATCTTCCGCGATTCCATCGAGCGGTTTCTGACCCTGCTGTGGGACATCGGCCTGGAAGTCGGCCAGAGCGTACGCTCGGTCGATGAATGTGCAGAGCAAGCCCGCGCCGACCTGACTGTCATCACCAACCTTATCGAAAGCCGCACCATTGCTGGCCCCGAGCGCTTGCGTCAACGCATGCTCGAAGTCACCAGCACCGAACACATGTGGCCCAGCAAGGAATTCTTTCTGGCCAAGCGTGCCGAGCAAAAAGCCCGGCACCACAAGTACAACGACACCGAATACAACCTTGAGCCCAACGTCAAAGGCTCGCCCGGCGGCCTGCGCGACATTCAGACCATCTTGTGGGTAGCCCGTCGCCAGTACGGCACCCTGAATTTGCGCGCCCTCGCTGGTGAAGGCTTCCTGGTCGAAAGCGAGCACGACCTGCTCTCTTCCTCCCAGGAGTTTCTCTGGAAGGTCCGCTACGCCCTGCACATGCTCGCTGGCCGCGCCGAAGACCGCCTGCTGTTTGACCATCAACGCAGCATCGCTGAATTGCTCGGCTTTACCGGCGAAGACACCAAGCAGACCATCGAAAACTTCATGCAGCAGTACTACCGGGTGGTCATGAGCATTGCCCAGCTCAGCGACCTGATCATCCAGCATTTCGAAGAAGTGATCCTGGCCCCGGAAGACGAAGCGCCACCGACGCCGATCAACTCGCGCTTTCAACTGCACGACGGCTACATCGAAGCCACCAGCAACAACGTGTTCAAGCGCACGCCGTTCGCCATGCTCGAAATCTTCCTGCTGATGGCGCAGCACCCCGACATCAAAGGCGTGCGGGCTGACACCATCCGCTTGCTGCGCGAACACCGCTACCTGATCGACGATGATTTTCGCAGCGACATCCGCAACACCAGCCTGTTTATCGAGTTGTTCAAATGCAAAATCGGCATCCATCGCAACCTGCGCCGGATGAACCGCTACGGCATTCTCGGACGTTACCTGCCGGAATTCGGCTTTATCGTCGGGCAAATGCAGCACGACCTGTTCCACATCTATACGGTCGATGCGCACACCCTGAACCTGATCAAGCACCTGCGTAAGTTGCAGTACACCCAGGTCTCGGAGAAATTCCCGCTGGCCAGCAAACTCATGGCCAAACTGCCCAAGCCTGAGCTGATTTACCTCGCCGGGCTGTACCACGATATCGGCAAAGGCCGCCACGGCGACCACTCGGAGATTGGCGCGGTGGACGCAGAAGCCTTCTGCATTCGTCATCACCTGCCCGCCTGGGATACGCGACTGATCGTGTGGCTGGTGCAAAACCACCTGGTGATGTCGACCACAGCCCAGCGCAAAGACCTGTCAGACCCGCAAGTCATCCATGACTTTGCCCAGACCGTGATCGACGAAACCCACCTCGACTATTTATATGTGCTGACCGTGGCCGACATCAACGCCACCAACCCGACGCTGTGGAACTCCTGGCGCGCCAGCCTGTTGCGCCAGCTCTACACCGAGACCAAGCGCGCCCTGCGTCGCGGCCTGGAAAACCCGGTTGATCGCGAAGAGCAAATTCGCCAGACGCAAAGTGCCGCGCTGGACGTGCTGGTGCGCAACGGCAACGATCAGGACGATGTCGAGCAGCTCTGGTCGCAGTTGGGCGATGACTACTTCCTGCGCCACACCTCAGCCGATGTGGCCTGGCACACCGAAGCCATCCTGCAGCAACCTGTAGATGGCGGCCCGCTGGTGCTGATCAAGGAAACCACCCAGCGCGATTTCGAGGGCGGCACGCAGATCTTCATTTATGCGCCCGACCAGCACGACTTCTTCGCCGTGACCGTGGCGGCCATGGACCAGCTCAACCTCAACATCCATGACGCGCGCATCATTACCTCCAGCAGCCAGTTCACCCTCGACACCTACATCGTGCTCGACAACGACGGCGACTCGATCGGCAATAACCCGGAGCGCATCGAAAAAATCCGCAAAGGCCTGACCGAAGCCCTGCGCAACCCGGATGACTACCCCAACATCATCCAGCGCCGGGTACCGCGCCAGCTCAAACACTTTGCTTTCCCGCCGCAAGTGACGATCCACAACGACGCCCAGCGCCCGGTCACCGTACTGGAACTCAGCGCCCCGGACCGGCCCGGCCTGCTGGCGCGCATCGGGATGATCTTCCTGGAGTTCGACCTGTCGCTGCAAAACGCCAAGATCGCCACGCTGGGCGAGCGCGTCGAAGACGTCTTCTTCATTACCGACGAAAACAATCAGCCATTGTCTGACCCACAACTGTGCATCCGTTTGCAGGAAGCCATCGTGGAGCAACTAACGGTCAACAAAGACTCAACCCCAACCTGGCGCCTGAGCATCTAGCCGCCGAGTGAGACCCGCATCCAATGAACAACGCTCTAAACCAGTTGCAGCCTTACCCGTTCGAAAAACTGCGTGCCCTGCTGGGTAGCGTGCAGCCCAACGCCGACAAGCGCCCGATTGCACTGTCGATTGGCGAACCGAAACACCGCTCGCCCGATTTCGTGGCCAAGGCACTGGCGGACAACCTCGACCAGATGGCGGTCTACCCGACCACCCTCGGCATCCCTGCCCTGCGCGAAGCGATTGGTAGCTGGGCCGAGCGCCGTTTTAACGTGCCGGCTGGCTGGCTGGACCCGGCGCGCAACATCCTGCCCGTCAACGGCACCCGTGAAGCGCTGTTCGCCTTCACCCAAACCGTGGTCAACCGCAGCGACGACGGCCTTGTGATCAGCCCGAACCCGTTCTACCAGATCTACGAAGGCGCCGCGTTTTTGGCCGGTGCCAAGCCGCACTACCTGCCGTGCCTGGCTGAACAAGGCTTTAACCCGGACTTCGACGCAGTCTCGGTCGAGACCTGGAAGCACTGCCAGATCCTGTTCCTGTGCTCACCGGGCAACCCGACCGGTGCCTTGATCCCGCTGGCAACCCTGAAAAAGCTGATTGCACTGGCTGATGAACACGACTTCGTGATCGCCGCCGACGAATGCTACAGCGAGCTGTATTTCGACGAGCAGACCCCGCCAGAAGGCTTGCTCAGCGCGTGCGTGGCCTTGGGCCGCGAAGACTTCAAGCGTTGCGTGGTCTTCCACAGCCTGTCCAAGCGCTCGAACTTGCCGGGCCTGCGCTCGGGTTTTGTCGCCGGTGATGCCGAGATTCTCAAGGCGTTCCTGCTGTACCGCACCTACCACGGCTGCGCCATGCCGGTGCAAACCCAGCTGGCGAGCATTGCTGCCTGGAACGACGAAGAACACGTGCGCGCCAACCGCGACCTGTACCGCGCCAAGTTCGATGCCGTGCTGGAGATTCTGACGCCGGTACTGGATGTACAGCGCCCGGATGGCGGGTTTTATCTGTGGGCAAATGTCGAAGGGGATGACACAGAATTCTCCCGCGACCTGTTCGCTGAAGAACACGTGACCGTGGTGCCGGGTTCTTACCTGTCACGTGAAGTCGACGGCTTTAACCCGGGTGCCGGCCGCGTGCGGATGGCCCTGGTCGCGCCATTGGCTGAATGCGTAGAAGCCGCCGAGCGGATCCGCGACTTCATCCAGCGCCGCCGCTAAACCCAAATCTGTAGGAGCGAGCTTGCCTCGCGATCTTTTAGACGATCAAAAGATCGCGAGACAAGCTCGCTCCTACAGTAACCGCTGCCTTACTTCACCGTCCCCAGATTCGCTTCGCTCAAATCCAGATCACGCAAAATCTCGCTGAGCACGTCATCGCCGATCTCATGGTGGCGACGCAAGCTGTACAGCTCCAGACGCTGCGCCCTGAGTGCCTTGAGGCGCAAGCGGCTTTCCAGCAGGTCCATCTGCGAGGCCAACGCCTGCGCTTCAGCCGAGTCATTAAACACTTCGAGCTGATGACGGTATTCAGACATGATCCGCGCCTTCAATTCAGCCGCCAGTGCTGCTTGGGCCGCGTCTTGCGGGCTATCGGCAGGCTCAACCACGTCTTCGGCTTCCAGCGCGTGAATCGCCGCCTCTGCCGTGCGCCGCCAGGCTTCGCGCACTTCTTTGCGCATGGCGTCGTCCGGGCTCTTGGGGATGCCGCGCAACAACAAGGGCAAGGCAATACAGGCCGCCACCAGCGACAGCAAAATCACCCCCGCTGCAATAAAGATCAGCAGGTCGCGCTCAGGGAAGTCCACCCCCGCGCTGATCAACAACGGCACCGACATCACACCGGCCAACGTCACCGCACCGCGCACACCGCCCACCGTCAGCAACCAGCACGAACGCGCCGTCGGCACCAGGGTCAGGTCGCCCTTGCCGCGCCAGCGACGCAGCAGACCAAACAGGCGCCAGATGCTCTGCACCCAGATAAAGCGCAGCGCCAGCAGCACCAGAAAAATCGCCACCACGTCCAGGCAGCGATAAAACAGGGTCGGCCACAAGGTGGTTTCGTGGCTGACCACCGCCTTGATGATGTCTGGCAGTTGCAAGCCCAACAGCAGGAAGATCAAGCCATTGAAGGCAAACTCCAGCAGCCCCCACACACTGCGATTAAGCAGGCGCGTACTGGTTTGACGCGGCAACAGGTCGAGCCAGCTTTGCATCATCCCCGCCGCCACCGCTGACAAAATGCCCGAGGCACCCAAGCGCTCGGCCAATACATAAGCGGCAAATGGCAGCAGCAACATAAACACGACGTGGGTCGCCGGGTCATCCCAGCCGCGACCGATCATCCAGGCCCGCAGGCGCCCCACCAGCCAGCTCAGCGCCACACCGATGGCCAGGCCGCCACAGGCCACCAGTACAAAGGTCAGGCTGGCATTGGTCAGCGAAAACACCCCGGTGATGGCTGCAACCAGGGCAAATTTGAACGTCACCAGGCCCGAAGCGTCGTTCATCAGGGCTTCGCCCTGGAGCATATGCATCAGCGGGCCAGGCAGGCGGTTCTGGGAAATGGCCGACACTGCCACGGCGTCCGTCGGTGACAGTACAGCAGCCAAGGCAAACGCCACCGGCAAGGGAATCGTCGGCAAGAGCCAATGAATGAAGTAACCCGCCCCGACCACGGTGAACAGCACCAAACCCACTGCCAACGTCAGAATCGGCCCACGCAAACGCCAGAATTCACGCTTGGGCATGCGCCAGCCATCCGAGAACAGCAACGGTGGCAAGAACAGAAACAGGAACAGCTCCGGGTCCAGTGCAACGTGCAAGCCCAGGGTTGGCCAGGCCAACACGGCACCCGCAGCAATTTGCACCAACGGCAGAGGTAAAGGGATCACACGCCCCAATAAACGCGAGACTCCTACTAACATCAGCAGGATGAGTACGGTATAGGCGGTTTGCATATCAACAAAATTCCCGAACAATCAGCGTTAACTGAATTCAAACACAGCTAGCAACAATTTTAGATCCAGCCTCATAGTAGCTTCAAATGGCTGACGTCGACCTTGAACATAAGTCTCAATGCGACTACCTGTCACAAGATCCTGCCAAGGTTGCAGGCAGCCTGCGCTCAAGCGCCTCGCCCATGGCATAATCCGCCACCGCTTATTTCCACGCATCTCCAAAGGAGGGGCAATTCAGTGACCGATTCGAGCAAGACGTTGCACCTTTTCGGCATCAAGGCCTGCGACACCATGAAAAAGGCTCGCACCTGGCTGGATGAACATGACGTGCGTTATGACTTCCATGATTACAAAAGCAGCGGTATCGACCGTGAACACCTGACTCAATGGTGCGACGAGCACGGTTGGCAAGTTGTGCTCAACCGCGCAGGCACTACCTTTCGCAAACTCGAAGACGAACAGAAAGCCGATCTCGACCAAGCGAAAGCCATTGAGCTGATGCTCGCCCAACCCTCGATGATCAAGCGCCCGGTGCTCGATCTCGGTAATAAAACCCTGATTGGCTTCAAGCCTGATCTTTATGCGGCGGCCCTTCTCTGAGCCAACTGGCTAAAGCCCGCCCCTTCTTTTTTTGTACGAGGTAATTGCATGTCTACTACCCTATTCAGCGCGGCCTTCGGTGTCGGCACTCAAAACCGTCAAGGCGCCTGGCTGGAAGTGTTCTACGCACAACCGCTGATCAACCCGTCGGCCGAACTGATCGCTGCGATCGCGCCGATCTTGGGCTACACCGGTGGCAATCAGGCAATCACCTTCACCACCGCTCAAGCCGCGCAACTGGCTGAAGCCGTCAAGCCGGTTGACGCTGCCCAGGCCGCGCTGCTGACCCGCCTGGCCGAAAGCCACAAGCCATTGGTTGCCACCCTGCTGGCCGAAGACGCCGCTCTGACCTCCACCCCGGAGGCTTATCTGAAGCTGCACCTGCTGTCCCACCGTCTGGTCAAGCCGCACGGCCTGAGCCTGGCGGGCGTGTTCCCGCTGCTACCGAACGTGGCCTGGACCAGCCAGGGCGCCATCGACCTGGGCGAGCTGGCTGAGCGTCAACTCGAAGCCCGCCTGCGTGGCGAATTGCTGGAAGTGTTCTCGGTCGACAAGTTCCCGAAAATGACCGACTACGTGGTACCGGCTGGCGTGCGTATCGCTGACAGCGCACGTATCCGCCTGGGCGCCTACATCGGCGAAGGTACCACCGTGATGCACGAAGGTTTCGTCAATTTCAACGCCGGCACCGAAGGCCCGGGCATGATCGAAGGCCGTGTTTCGGCGGGCGTCTTCGTCGGCAAGGGTTCGGACCTGGGCGGCGGTTGCTCGACCATGGGCACCCTGTCGGGCGGTGGCAACATCGTGATCAAAGTGGGCGAAGGCTGCCTGATCGGTGCCAACGCCGGTATCGGCATTCCATTGGGCGACCGCAACACCGTTGAGTCGGGCCTGTACGTGACCGCGGGCACCAAAGTCGCGCTGCTGGACGAAAACAACCAACTGGTTAAAGTCGTCAAAGCCCGTGAGCTGGCCGGTCAACCAGACCTGCTGTTCCGTCGTAACTCGGAAACCGGCGCTGTGGAATGCAAAACCCACAAGTCGGCCATCGAGCTGAACGAAGCGCTGCACGCTCACAACTAAGCGTTTGTCTGCCACTGACGGGGCTGGCTGCTTGCAGCCTCGTCAACAGAGCCTTGAACACCATGCTTTTGCCTTCTCCCTGGCGCGCTGACTTTCCGGCCATCGCCGCCCTGCAACGTCAGGACCAGACTTATCTGGACAACGCTGCCACCACGCAAAAACCTCAAGCCCTGCTCGACGCACTGACGCACTACTACGCCAGTGGCGCCGCCAATGTGCACCGGGCCCAGCACCTGCCGGGCGCGCATGCCACCCAGGCATTTGAGAACTCGCGCTGCAAAGTCGCCCAATGGCTCAACGCGGCTGACTGCGGGCAAATTGTCTTCACCCACGGTGCCACCTCGGCACTGAACCTTCTGGCTTACGGGCTGGAACACCTTTTCAATCCGGGCGATGAGATTGTCATCAGCGCCCTGGAGCACCACGCCAACCTGCTGCCCTGGCAGCAGCTTGCCCAGCGTCAGCAGTTAACCCTGGTGGTGTTGCCGCTGGATGCCGACGGCGTAATCGACCTTGACGCCGCCGCCCGCCTGATCACCCCGCGCACCCGCCTGCTGGCTGTCAGCCAGTTGTCCAACGTGCTCGGCGTATGGCAGCCCTTGCCTGAGTTGCTGGCCCTGGCCAAAGCGCAGAACGCCTTGACCGTGGTCGATGGCGCCCAAGGCGTGGTCCACGGCCGTCAGGACGTGAATGCGCTGGGCTGCGACTTCTATGTGTTTTCCAGCCACAAACTGTACGGCCCGGACGGGCTGGGCGTGCTGTTTGGCCGCCATGGCGCACTGGCCAGCCTCAAGCACTGGCAGTTTGGCGGCGAGATGGTCCAGGACGCCGACTACCAGCACGCCACCTTCCGCCCTGCCCCGCTGGGCTTTGAAGCCGGTACACCGCCGATTGCCAGCGTGATTGGCCTGGGCGCGACCCTGAGCTACCTGAGCAGCCTCGAACAGAGCGCCGTCGACGCCCACGAAGCTGCGTTGCACGCGCTGCTGATTGAAGGCCTGCAACAGCGCCCCGGCATTCGCCTGCTGGGCTCGCCGCAACTGGCACTGGTGAGTTTTGTGGTCGAGGGCGTGCACAACGCCGACCTTGCCCACTTGTTGACCGAGCAAGGCATTGCCGTGCGGGCCGGGCATCATTGCGCTATGCCCCTGCTGAAAAGCCTCGGTTTGGCAGGTGCCATCCGCGTGTCGCTGGCGCTGTACAACGACTCAGATGATCTGCAGCGCTTTTTCGATGCCCTCGACCAGGCCCTGGAGTTACTGCAATGACCCTGCCCGCTGAGGCTCAGGCCGCCCTCGACAGCTTTGAACACTGCGCCAGTTGGGAACAACGCGCCCGCCTGCTGATGCAATGGGGCCAACGCTTGCCTGAGTTGGCCGAGGCCGACAAAACCGAGGCCAACCGCGTGCACGGTTGTGAAAGCCAGGTGTGGATGGTGGGCGAATTAAAAGACGGCCATTGGCAATTTGCTGCCAGCAGCGATGCACGCTTGATTCGCGGGTTGGTGGCGTTGCTACTGGCGCGGGTCAATGGCTTGTCCAGCGAGGCGCTGCACCACGTAGACCTGCCCGACTGGTTCAACCAGCTTGGCCTGAGCCGCCAGTTGTCGCCATCGCGCAGCAACGGGCTGAATGCGGTGTTGCAGCGGATGCGCGAGTTGTCTGCTTAACACTGGATCTTGGCTATCTTGCCCGTAGTCGCTGACGAGGCACGAGGCTGCGATGCGGGCCGCAGGACCGCCGTCCAAGGGATCGCTTCGCAATCCATCGCAGCCTCATTCTTCGGCAGCGACTACAACTCAGGGTTTGGCCTTGACCTTCTCTGAAGGCCGGCGCACGCCAGCCACGATCTTGTCCACGGCCTTGGTGGCCGCGACCATGCCGAAGGTCGCAGTGACCATCATCACGGCGCCAAAACCGCCGGCGCAATCGAGCTTCACGCCATCGCCGACAAAGCTCTTCTGCAGGCAAATGCTGCCGTCAGGCTTGGGATAGCGCAGTTGCTCGGTCGAAAACACGCACGGCACGCTGTAATGACGGGTTACCGTGCGCGAAAAGCCGTAATCGCGGCGCAAGGTAGAACGCACTTTCGAGGCCAGCGGGTCATTAAAAGTACGGTTCAAGTCGCAGACCTGAATCAGGGTCGGGTCAATTTGCCCGCCCGCACCGCCCGTGGTGATGATCTGGATCTTGCGCCGCTTGCACCAGGCAATCAGCGCCGCCTTGGCATTGACGCTGTCGATGCAGTCGATCACGCAGTCAATGTTCGGGGTGATGTACTCAGCCATGGTTTCGCGGGTCACGAAATCTGCCACCGCATGAACCGTGCACTCCGGGTTGATCTCGCGCAGGCGCTCCGCCATCACTTCGACTTTGTCCCGACCAATGGTCGAGCTCAGTGCGTGCAACTGGCGATTGCTGTTGCTGACGCACACGTCATCGAGGTCGAACAACGAGATTTCGCCGACGCCGCAGCGGGCAATGGCCTCGGCCGCCCACGAGCCGACACCGCCCACGCCCACAATTGCCACGTGCGCTGCACGCAGTCGTTCCAGGCCTTGCAGCCCATATAACCGGGCAACGCCGGCAAACCGTGGATCTTCTGTACTCATCACCAACACCCCAAAAACCGGCGCGCATTATAGGGGGCATGCGGGCCGTTGAGTATCTTTACCAAGCTCTATGCGACCAACACTGCTTTAATGACCCACTAGTTAACAAGACAAGAGCTACAAGCAACAAAGAAAGAACTTAAGAGTGCTCTAGCTGCCCAATGCGCGACCTGATTCCGTGCGCTGTACGGTAGGTCAGAGCGCAGTGTAGGATGCGCGCCGTTTGGCACCTGCCGATCGATCTTCGTTCCACTCCTTTTGGAACCCGAAAACGTTATGTCATCGCGTAAATTTGGACTCAACCTGGTGGTCGTGCTGGCCATCGCTGCCCTCTTCACAGGCTTCTGGGCGCTGATTAACCGCCCGGTATCCGCCCCCAACTGGCCTGATCAGATCTCCGGTTTTTCGTACTCGCCGTTTCAACAAGGCCAGTACCCGCAAAAGGACCAGTACCCGACCGACGATGAAATGCGTCGCGACCTGGAGATCATGAGCAAACTGACCGACAACATTCGTACCTACTCGGTCGACGGCACCTTGGGCGACATCCCCAAGCTGGCGGAAGAGTTCGGTCTGCGGGTGACCCTCGGCATCTGGATCAGCCCTGATCTGGAGCGCAACGAGCGCGAAATTCAAAAAGCCATCGAACTGGCCAATAACTCGCGCAGCGTCGTACGGGTTGTGGTCGGCAACGAAGCGCTGTTTCGCGAAGAGATCACCCCCGAAGACCTCGCCGTGCTGCTGGACCGGGTGCGAGCCGCGGTCAAAGTCCCGGTGACCACCTCTGAGCAGTGGCACATCTGGGAGAAATACCCGCAACTGGCCAAGCACGTTGACCTGATCGCCGCGCACATCCTGCCGTACTGGGAATTTATCCCGGTGGACAAGGCCGGTCAGTTTGTTCTGGACCGCGCCCGCGACCTGAAAAAAATATTCCCGAAAAAACCGCTGCTGCTCTCCGAGGTCGGCTGGCCGAGCAACGGCCGCATGCGCGGTGGCGCCGACGCGTCACCGGCTGACCAGGCCATTTACCTGCGTACGCTGGTCAACAACCTGAACCGTCGCGGCTACAACTACTTCGTGATCGAAGCCTTCGACCAGCCGTGGAAGGCCAGCGATGAGGGTTCGGTAGGCGCGTACTGGGGTGTATTCAACGCGGCCCGCCAGCAAAAATTCAACTTTGAAGGCCCGGTGGTTGCTATCCCGCAGTGGCGCGTACTGGCCATTGGCTCGGTGGTGATGGGCTTGCTGTCGCTGGCCTTGCTGCTGATCGACGGCTCGGCCTTGCGTCAACGTGGCCGTACCTTCCTGACCTTTACCGCATTCCTGTGTGGTTCGGCGCTGGTATGGATCGGCTACGACTACAGCCAGCAATACAGCACCTGGTTCAGCCTGACGGTGGGCTTCCTGCTCGGGCTGGGCGCGCTCGGGGTGTTTATTGTGCTGCTCACCGAGGCCCATGAACTGGCTGAAGCGGTCTGGATTCGTAAGCGTCGCCGTGAGTTTTTACCGGTCGAAAGCGACGATGCCTACCGCCCGAAAGTCTCGATTCATGTGCCGTGTTACAACGAGCCGCCAGAGATGGTCAAACAGACGCTTAACGCGCTGGCTAACCTCTACTATCCGGACTTCGAAGTGTTGCTGATCGACAACAACACCAAAGACCCGGCGGTGTGGGAACCGGTGCGTGACTACTGCGCCACCCTCGGCCCGCGCTTCAAGTTTTTCCATGTGGCACCGCTGGCCGGCTTCAAGGGCGGCGCGCTGAACTACTTGATCCCGCACACCGCGCCAGATGCCGAAGTGATCGCGGTCATCGACTCCGATTACTGCGTCGATCGCAACTGGCTCAAGCACATGGTGCCGCACTTTGCCGACCCTAAAATCGCCATCGTGCAGTCGCCGCAAGACTACCGCGACCACAGCGAAAGCACCTTCAAGAAGCTCTGCTACTCGGAATACAAAGGCTTCTTCCACATTGGCATGGTGACCCGCAATGACCGTGACGCGATCATTCAGCACGGCACCATGACCATGACCCGTCGCTCGGTGCTTGAAGAGTTGGGCTGGGCTGACTGGTGCATCTGTGAAGACGCGGAGCTGGGCCTGCGGGTGTTCGAAAAGGGCTATTCCGCAGCTTATTCCCACAACAGCTACGGCAAAGGGCTGATGCCCGATACCTTTATCGACTTCAAGAAACAGCGCTTCCGCTGGGCCTATGGGGCGATTCAGATCATCAAGCGTCACGCGTCGAGCCTGCTGCTGGGCAAAAACACCGAGCTGACCCGTGGCCAGCGTTATCACTTCCTCGCGGGCTGGCTGCCGTGGGTGGCTGACGGCATGAATATTTTCTTCACCGTGGGCGCCCTGCTGTGGTCGGCGGCGATGATTATTGTGCCGACGCGGGTAGACCCGCCGTTGCTGATTTTCGCCATCCCGCCGTTGGCGCTGTTTGTGTTCAAGGTCGGCAAGATCATCTTCCTGTACCGCCGCGCCGTAGGGGTTAACCTCAAGGACGCGTTTGCCGCAGCCCTGGCAGGCCTGGCGTTGTCGCACACCATTGCCAAAGCGGTGCTGTACGGCTTCTTCACCACCAGCATTCCGTTCTTCCGTACGCCTAAAAACGCCGACAACCACGGCTTTTGGGTGGCCATTTCGGAAGCCCGCGAAGAAGTCTTCATCATGCTGTTGTTGTGGGGCGCAGCGCTCGGCATCTTCCTGGTCCAGGGCCTGCCGAGCAACGACATGCGCTTCTGGGTGGTGATGCTGATGGTGCAATCGCTGCCGTATCTGGCGGCGCTGATCATGGCCTTCACCTCGTCCCTGCCCAAGCCTGTTGAGGCCGAGCAGGAGCAACCCGCGGCATAAATTGCACGCAACCTCTAAACGGCGGCCTCTGGCCGCCGTTTTGCTTTAAGATAACCGCCCTTTTGTGCCGTGCCGCCCGCACTTGTCCCGCTTCGGAGTCCCTATCATGACGGCCCATGCCGACCTTTCGCCGACCCTGCAACTTGCCTGCGATCTGATCCGTCGCCCTTCTGTGACGCCGATCGACGCCGACTGCCAGAAGCTGATGATGCAACGCCTGGGCGATGCCGGCTTCAAGCTGGAACCGATGCGCATCGAAGACGTTGATAACTTCTGGGCCACCCACGGCAAACACGAAGGCCCGGTGCTGTGCTTCGCCGGCCACACCGACGTGGTGCCGACCGGCCCGGTGCACGCCTGGCAGAACGACCCGTTTGACGCAGTGATCGACGAACACGGCATGCTCTGCGGACGCGGCGCCGCCGACATGAAGGGCAGCCTCGCGGCCATGCTGGTCGCCGCTGAGCGCTTCGTTGCGGACTACCCGTACCACAAGGGTTCGGTTGCGTTTCTGATCACCAGCGACGAAGAAGGCCCGGCCCACCACGGCACCAAGGCGGTGGTCGAGCGTTTTGCCGCGCGTAATGAGCGTCTGGACTGGTGCATCGTTGGCGAACCATCGAGCACCACCCTGGTCGGTGACGTGGTGAAAAACGGTCGTCGCGGCTCGCTGGGCGCCAAGCTCACCGTTCGCGGTGTTCAGGGCCACGTTGCCTACCCGCACCTGGCCAAGAACCCGATCCACCTGGCGGCACCGGCGCTGGCTGAACTGGCCGCCGAGCATTGGGATGACGGCAACGCGTTCTTCCCGCCGACCAGCTTCCAGATCTCCAACCTCAACTCGGGCACCGGCGCGACCAATGTGATCCCCGGCGATCTGGTGGCGGTGTTCAACTTCCGTTTCTCTACCGAGTCCACCGTTGAAGGCTTGCAGCAGCGCGTCGCTGACATCCTCGACAAGCACGGCCTGGACTGGCACATCGAGTGGGCGCTGTCCGGTCTGCCGTTCCTGACCGAGCCGGGCGCCCTGCTGGACGCCGTGTCGTCGAGCATCAAACAGGTTACTGGCCGCGAAACCAAAGCCTCCACCAGCGGCGGCACCTCGGACGGGCGTTTTATCGCCACCCTGGGCACGCAAGTGGTTGAACTGGGCCCGGTCAACGCGACCATCCACCAGGTCAACGAGCGGGTATTGGCCAGCGATCTCGACGTGCTGACCGAGATCTACTACCACACCCTGATCAAGTTGCTCGCCTGATGCTCGCTTGCCCTATTTGCGCAGCGCCGCTGGCGGCGCTCGACAATGGCGTAGCCTGCCCCTCAGGCCATCGCTTTGACCGTGCCCGCCAGGGTTACTTGAACCTGTTGCCGGTGCAGCACAAAAACAGCCGCGACCCTGGTGACAACCAAGCCATGGTTGAAGCCCGCCGCGATTTCCTTAACGCTGGCCACTATGCGCCCGTTGCCAAGCGTCTGGCCGAACTGGCCGCCGAGCGTGCCCCGCAGCGCTGGCTCGATATCGGCTGTGGCGAGGGCTACTACACCGCGCAAATCGCCGACGCCTTGCCCAATGCCGACGGTTACGCCCTGGACATCTCCCGTGAAGCGGTCAAGCGCGCCTGCAAGCGCAACCCGAACCTGAGCTGGCTGGTCGCCAGCATGGCGCGGGTGCCGATGGCTGATGCCAGCTGCCAGTTCCTTGCCAGCGTATTCAGCCCGCTCGACTGGCTTGAAGCCAAGCGTTTGCTCAGCCCTGGCGGCGGTTTGATGCGCGTAGGGCCGACCCGCGGCCACCTGATGGAGCTGCGTGAGCGGCTCTACGACGAGGTGCGCGACTACAGCGACGACAAACACTTGGCCCTGGTGCCGGACGGCATGCAGTTGCAACACAGTGAAACACTGGAGTTCACCTTAAGCTTGAGCGAGCCCCAGGACCGCGCCAACTTGTTGGCCATGACCCCGCACGGCTGGCGCGCCAGTGCCGAACGCCGGGCACAGGTCATCGAAGACCCGGAGCCTTTAAAGGTGACGGTGTCCATGCGTTACGATTATTTCGTGCTTCAATAACCCTTTTACGGCCTGCCACCCCAGCGGCAGGCCCGACGAATCCGCGAATGGATTTTTCAGACACGCAGTGAGGACCATCCATGCGCCAGCCCGATATTGAGATTTACCTGAAGGACGCCACCCACAAAGAAATTGCCGCATGGCTTAGCACAGCGCTGGGCGAATGCACGGAGTGGGTGCAAAAAGGCCAAACATGGAAATGCACCGCCGGCACTGTTCCAGTGATCTGGTTGCCAAAGGCCGTGGGCAAGTGGAGCAGCTTGTACCTGGAAAGCGACCAAACGCCGTGGGACGACGACATCGCCTGCGCCCGTGACGCCTTCAAGGCATTGAACGAAGAAGTCCGTTGCGCACCGGGCACCTGGATTGAAGAAGAAGGCGAAGAAGACGCCGACCGCTGGATCCGCGTCAGCGCAGACGGCGAAGAAGAAATCACCTGGCGCACGTCCTGATCCATACAGCAATACCCTGCAGGAGCGAGCTTGCCTCGCGATCTTTTTAAAGGATCAAAAGATCGCGAGGCAAGCTCGCTCCTATACGTTTTGTGGGGTTACAGCCCTACCACGTCTTCTGCCTGAAACCCTTTGTTACCGGCCACGCGGGTGTATTCAACCTGCTGGCCTTCGGTCAAGGAGCGATGGCCTTCACCGCGAATCGCGCGGTAATGCACAAACACATCACCCTCGCTTTCACTCTGGATAAAACCGTAGCCTTTGGCGTCGTTGAACCATTTCACATTGCCAGTCAAACGTGTGCTCATAGATCCTTCCCCCTTTTTATTTTTTGAATGGGCGCATTGGTTGGCCCGCCAAGAACTTTTACTCGAACTTAACTTTCCAAGACCTTGTCTTACGCCATAAGGCGAAAGAGGGTCGAGTATATGTCAGCGCGAAGAACACTCAATCAATATTAGTTCGCTGCTTTTTTGCCGATTTTCCAGAGATACGGCACACTACCAACCCGAGTAAACACTCGTTTTAATCCACTAACGCAGAAGCCGTATGACCCGCTCCCCATTCCACCGTCTCGTCTTTGGCGCCCTGCGTCGCTTGCTGTACCTGTGGGTACGTTCGGAGACTATTAACCAGTCCTCCCTGGCGCTGAGCCTGGACCGCAGCCGACCGGTGTTCTACGTCCTGCAATCGCCGTCGATCACCGAACTGGCGGTAGTCGATGCCGAGTGCACCAAAGTGGGTCTGCCACGCCCGGTATTGCCCGTTGCCGTCGGGGCCATGACTGAACCCGCTGCGTTCTTTTACCTGACCCCCGAGCCCGACTGGCTCGGCCGCCAGGACAAACGCGGCGCGCCGCCCACGTTGACCCGTCTGGTCGATGGCTTGACCCACAACCCGACTGAGGATGCACAAATCATTCCGGTCAGCGTGTTCTGGGGCCAATCACCCGACAGCGAGTCCAGCCCATGGAAGCTGCTGTTTGCCGACAGCTGGGCGGTTACCGGGCGTCTACGCCGCCTGTTACGCATTCTGATTCTGGGTCGAAAAACCCGTGTGCAGTTCTCTGCGCCGATCCATTTGCGCGAGCTGATCGACCTCAACAAAGGTCACGAGCGTACGGTGCGCATGGCCCAACGCATTTTGCGTGTGCATTTTCGTAACCTTAAAATCTCCACCATCGGCCCCGACCTCTCGCACCGGCGCACGTTGGTCAAAGGCCTGGTCAATGAGCCCGCGGTTCGTCAGGCCATCCTCGATGAGGCCCAGCGCGAGAATATTTCCCCGGAAAAAGCCAAGGCCCAGGCCCTGCGCTACGCCAATGAAATAGCCTCGGACTACACCTACACCGCCATCCGCTTCTTTGAAGTGATCCTGAGCTGGTTCTGGAACAAGATTTACGACGGCGTCAAAGTCAACGACATCAAGGGCGTGCAAGACGTCGCCCAAGGCCACGAGATCATCTACGTACCGTGTCACCGCAGCCACATTGACTACCTGCTGCTGTCCTACTTGCTGTTTCGCAACGGCCTGACCCCGCCGCACATTGCCGCCGGGATCAACCTCAACATGCCGGTGATCGGCCCGCTGCTACGGCGCGGCGGGGCGTTTTTCATGCGCCGCACGTTCAAGGGCAACCCGCTGTACACCTCGGTGTTTAATGAGTACATGCACACCCTGTTCACCAAAAGCTTCCCGGTGGAGTACTTCGTGGAAGGCGGGCGCTCGCGCACCGGGCGTATGCTGCAACCGAAAACCGGGATGCTGGCCATCACCCTGCGCAGCTTCTTGCGTTCTTCACGCACCCCCATCGTCTTTGTCCCGGTGTACATCGGCTACGAGCGCGTGCTCGAAGGCCGCACGTACCTGGGCGAACTGCGCGGCGCGAGCAAGAAAAAAGAATCGATTTTCGACATCTTCAAAGTCATCGGCGCTCTGAAACAGAAGTTTGGCCAGGTGGCGGTCAACTTTGGCGAGCCGATCAAACTGGCGGAGTTTCTCGATCAGGAACAACCCGACTGGCGCAAGCAAGAGCTGGCACCGCTGTACCGGCCTGACTGGTTGAATGCCACCACCAACCGCCTGGGCGAGAAAGTCGCCCGGCACCTCAACGAAGCCGCGGCGATCAACCCCGTCAACCTGGTGGCGCTGGCCTTGTTGTCGACCAGCAAACTGGCACTCGACGACCGGGCGATGGCGCGGGTGCTGGACCTGTACCTGGCGTTGCTGCGACGTGTGCCTTACTCGCCGCACACCACCCTGCCCGAAGGCGATGGCCAGGCCTTGATCGAACACGTCAAAGCCATGGACCTGCTGTCTGAGCAAAGTGACGCGCTGGGCAAAATCCTCTATCTGGATGAGCAGAACGCGGTATTGATGACGTACTACCGCAACAACGTGCTGCACATCTTTGCCCTGCCCGCCTTGCTGGCCAGCTTCTTCCAAAGCTCGTCACGCATGACCCGCGAGCAAATCCTGCGCTACACCCGCGCGCTGTACCCGTACCTGCAATCGGAGCTGTTTATCCGCTGGTCACTGGACGAGCTCGACGGTGTGGTTGATCAATGGCTTGAAGCCTTTGTCGAGCAAGGGTTGCTGCGTTTCGAAAACGACATTTACCTGCGCCCGGCCCCCAGCTCACGGCACTTTGTGCTGCTGACGCTGCTGTCCAAGAGCATTGCGCAAACCCTGCAGCGCTTCTACATGGCCATCTCGCTGCTGCTTAACAGCGGCCAGAACACCTTGAGCAGTGAAGAACTGGAAGACCTGTGCACGATGATGGCCCAGCGCCTGTCGATCCTGCACGGGCTCAACGCACCCGAGTTTTTCGACAAGAGCCTGTTCCGTCACTTTATCGAGACATTGCTGGAGCAAGATGTGCTGCGCCGCGATGCCAACGGCAAGCTGAGCTATCGTGAAGTGCTGGGTGAACTGGCCGAAGGCGCGGCTAAACGCGTGCTCCCGCCTGAGATTCGCCTGTCGATCCGCCAGGTGGCGCTGCATCGCAGTGAAGATGCACAAGACCAACCACCACCGTCGCTCGAAAAAACGCCTTAACCAAGAACACCCGGCCACTCATGCAGTGATTGGCCGGGTGTGCACATCGGCGACTTTATTCTTTTAGCCCTTTGGAAACTGCCATGAAAAAAATCCTTTTACTCAGCCTCACGGCCTTGCTCGGAGCCTGCAGCTCGATGAACTCCACCCAGCAAGCCACCCTCGACGGCGAAGTGTTTTACCTGCAACGCATCGCCCTGCCGCCCACCGCCACCCTTGAAGTGAGCCTGCAAGACGTGTCGCTGGCCGACGCCCCGGCCGTGACCCTGGCCAAGCAAAGCGGCACCATCAAAGGCCAGGTGCCACTGCCCTTCCACCTCACCTACAACCCGGCAGACGTCAAGCCAGGGCACACTTATGCGGTGAGCGCGCGGATTGAAGAAGACGGCAAATTGCTGTTTATCAGTACCGAACGCAACAGCGTTGACCTGAACGCCAAAACTCTGCAACCGATTCGCTTGCGCGTCGATCAGGTGCGTTAAGCCAACATCACCTGCTGACTCCTCTGTGGGAGCGGGCTTGCTCGCGATGGCAGCAACGCGGACATGCAGAACCACCGCACCGCCAGCATCGCGAGCAAGCCCGCTCCCCCAGGTTCTTTAGCCCTCACTCAGGCTTTTTCACCCTGAACCACGCGGCATACAGCGCTGGCAAGAACAGCAGCGTCAAAGCCGTAGCCACGATCAGGCCGCCCATGATCGCCACCGCCATCGGGCCGAAGAACACGCTGCGTGACAGCGGAATCATCGCCAGCACCGCCGCCAGAGCGGTCAGCACAATCGGTCGGAACCGCCGCACTGTCGCTTCAATAATCGCCTGCCACGGGGCCAGCCCCGCCGCCTTGTCCTGCTCGATCTGGTCCACAAGGATCACCGAGTTACGCATGATCATCCCCGACAACGCGATGGTGCCGAGCATCGCCACAAAGCCAAACGGTTTGTTGAACACCAGCAAAAACAGGGTTACGCCGATCAACCCCAGCGGCGCGGTCAAAAACACCATCGCCATGCGCGAGAAGCTGCGCAGTTGCACCATCAGCAACGTCAGCACCACCACGATAAACAGCGGCACGCCCGCTTTCACCGAGTCCTGGCCGCGTGTGGAGTCTTCCACGGTGCCGCCCACTTCCAGCAAATAGCCATCCGGCAGTTCAGCGCGAACCCCTTCCAGGGTCGGCAAAATCTGCTGTACCAAAGTGGCCGGTTGCTCCTTGCCGTAAATGTCTGCGCGCACGGTGACCGTCGGCAAGCGGTTGCGGTGCCAGATGATGCCTTCTTCGAAGCCATATTCCAGCGTCGCGATTTGCGACAGGGCAACGCTCTGGCCGTTGTCGGTGGGCACCGACAAACTCGGCAGCAACGACAACTCGGTCCGCTCCTGAGGGGTGCCGCGCAGCAGGATCTCGACCAACTCGTTGTCTTCGCGGTACTGGCTGACGGTCGAGCCCAGCAACGTGCTTTGCAGAAACCGCGACAGGTTGGCGGTGCTTACGCCCAACGCCCGCGCGCGGTCCTGATCAACATTGAGGTACACCACCTTGCTCGGTTCTTCCCAGTCCAGGTGCACGTTCACCACGTGCGGGTTTTCACGCACCTTGGCCGCCGCTTTACGCGCCAGCGCCCGGACTTCTTCGATGTGTTCGCCGGTCACCCGGAACTGCACCGGGTACCCCACAGGCGGGCCGTTTTCCAGACGGGTGACCCGCGCCCGCACCGTGGGAAACTGCTCGTTCAAGGTATCAATCAGCCAGGTGCGCAGGCTTTCGCGGTCTTCAATGGTCTTGGCCAGCACCACAAACTGGGCAAAGCTGGCGGCCGGCAACTGCTGGTCCAGCGGCAAGTAAAAGCGCGGCGAGCCAGTGCCCGCGTAGGCCACGTAGTTCTCGATGCCGGGGTGATCCTTGAGCAGGTTTTCCAGGCGTTTGACCTGCTCCGTGGTGTTGCTCAGCGAGGCCCCTTCGGCCAGCTTCAAGTCGACCATCAGTTCAAAGCGGCTGGAGGCCGGGAAGAACTGCTGCGGGACAAACTTGAACAGCACCACCGAACCCAAAAACAGCAGCACGGTCAGCGCGATCACGGTTTTGCGGCGGCGTACGCACCACTCCACCACACGTCGAATGCGCTGATAAAACGGTGTGCCATACGGGTCCGGAGCGCCCGCGCCGGTGCCGTGTTTGGCGGCATGCAGCTTGGCCAGATCCGGCAACAGCAACGCGCCCAGATACGGCACGAACACCACGGCAGCAATCCACGATGCCAAGAGTGCGATGGTGACCACCTGGAAAATCGAGCGGGTGTACTCACCGGTGCTCGACTGCGCCATGGCAATCGGCAAAAAGCCCGCCGCTGTGATCAGCGTGCCGGTGAGCATGGGGAACGCGGTACTGGTCCAGGCAAAACTCGCCGCCTTGAGCCGGTCGTAGCCCTGTTCCATCTTGATCGCCATCATTTCAACGGCAATGATCGCGTCGTCCACCAGCAGGCCCAGCGCCAGCACCAGCGCACCCAGCGAGATCTTGTGCAGGCCGATGCCGAAGTAATGCATGGCGGCGAATGTCATCGCCAGTACCAGCGGGATGGTCAAGGCCACCACCATGCCGGTGCGTACGCCCAGCGAGAAGAAACTCACCAGCAACACGATCGCCAGGGCCTCCACCAGCACCTGGACAAATTCGCCGACGCTGGTTTTTACCGCAGCGGGCTGATCCGACACCTTGGCCAGTTTCATGCCGGCCGGGAGGTTGCGTTGCAGGCGCTCAAATTCGACTTCGAGGGCTTTGCCCAGCACCAGAATGTCGCCGCCGTCTTTCATCGCCACGGCCAGGCCGATAGCGTCCTGCCCCATAAAGCGCATGCGCGGTGCCGGTGGATCATTGAACCCACGGCGTACATCGGCCACGTCGCTGATGCGCAACGTGCGCTCACCCACCCGAATCGGGAAGCGCTCGATCTCTTCAACGGTTTTGAAATTACCGCTGACGCGCAATTGCACGCGCTCGGTCGGGGTCTCAAAAAAACCTGCGGTCGATACCGCGTTCTGTTCTTGAAGGGCTTGTTGCACCGCCGCCAACGGCAAGCCCAAGGTCGCCAGTTTCAGGTTGGACAGTTCGATCCAGATCTTTTCATCTTGCAGGCCGAGCAACTCCACCTTGCCCACATCCTTGACCCGTTGCAGCTGAATCTGGATGCGGTCGGCGTAGTCCTTGAGTACCGCGTAGTCGTAGCCTTCGCCACTCAGGCTGTAGATATTGCCGAAGGTGGTGCCGAATTCATCGTTGAAAAACGGCCCCTGCACGTCAGGCGGCAAGGTATGGCGAATGTCGCTGATTTTTTTGCGCACCTGATACCACAGGTCCGGGATTTGCGAAGAGTCCATCGAGTCGCGGGCCATAAAGGTCACTTGCGATTCGCCAGGCCGGGAAAACGAGACAATGCGCTCGTATTCGCCGGTCTCCATCAGCTTCTTTTCGATGCGCTCGGTGACCTGACGCGACACTTCTTCGGCGGTAGCACCCGGCCACAACGTACGAATAACCATGGCTTTGAAGGTGAACGGCGGGTCTTCGCTTTGTCCTAACTTGGTGTAGGAAAGCGCACCTACCACAGCCAGCAACAGCATCAAGAACAGCACGATCTGGCGGTTGCGCAGCGCCCAGGCGGAAAGGTTGAAACCCATCGGGATTACTCCTTCACCGCGACATTGATCGTTCGGTTGGAACGATCAATAGGTCGTACCTCCTGGCCCTGATGCAGCACGTGCACGCCAGCCGAGACAATCCAGTCATTGGCTTTGAGCCCTTCGAGCACCGGCACGCTGTTCTCGCCAAACGGCCCGACCCGCACAGGCACCTGCTCCAGTTTGTTGCCCTGGCCAACGCGCCACACATAGGTCGCGCCGTTTTCTGCGGTCAGGGCCGAGAGCGGCACCGACAGGGGGCTCACCCCTTCGCTCGGGATAAAGACCCGGGCACTTTGGCCCAGCTCGGCAGGGACTTTGCCTTCGGTAAAAGCGATTCGGGCAGCGAAGGTGCGCGATTTTGGATCGGCAGACGGCGACAGCTCACGAATCCGCCCGCTGAAGCGCTGGCCCGGCTGCGACCACAGTTCAACCTCAACCGGCAGGCCGATCTTGAAACGGCCAAAGGCTTGCTCCGGCAAACTGATCAGCACCTCACGCTCGCCATCGGCGGCCAGGGTAAACACGGTTTGACCGGCGGCCACCACTTGCCCCACTTCTACCTGACGCTGGGCTATCACGCCGTCTTGTGGCGCGCGCAACACGGCATAACTGGCCTGATTGCTGGCCACGTCCTGCTCGGCCTTAAGCTGCTGGAGCTTGGCTTCACCGGCGCGGTAGAGGTTTTCGGCATTGTCGAACTGCGAACGGCTGACCATCTGGCGGTCGAGCAAGGTTTTGTAGCGATCACGCTCGGCGCGCACCAGGTTCAAATTGGCCTGCCCCGCCGTGACTTGCGCGCGGGTGGCATCCAGTTGCAGCCGTACGTCTTGCGGGTCGAGTTCTGCCAGCGGCTGATTCGCCTTGACCCGCTCGCCTTCATCCACCAGGCGCTTGGTCACTTTGCCGCCGATGCGGAACGCCAGTTGCGGGTCAAACCGTGCCCGCACCTCGCCCGGATAACTTTGCATCGCCAACGCCGAAGGCTGCGGCTGAACCACCAGCGCCGGGCTAACAGTGACTTTGACGGGCTGCTCCTGCCCACACGCAGACAGCAAAAACACCAGACAGACAGGCAAAGCGCGGGGCAAGGCATGGCGCAACATGGGGATGACCTTTCGCTAATGAGGCTTGGAATATTTATACTGGACGGCATGTTATTAATACTAAACTCACCAGTCCAGTAATAAACGGCTATGTCTGACGATCATTTACCCCCCACTGCACTCGGACGCCCCAAGGACATGGCAAAACGCCAGGCCATCCTTGATGCGGCGAAATCCCTGTTTCTGACCCATGGCTATGCCAACACCAGCATGGATGCGGTCGCGACCCTGGCGGGGGTCTCAAAACTGACGGTCTACAGCCATTTCACCGACAAAGAGACGCTGTTCTCCTCGGCGATCCTCGCCAAGTGCTCTGAACAGTTGCCAGATTTGTTTTTTGAACTGCCCGACGGCGTACCGATTGAAACGGTCTTGCTCGCCATTGGCCGGGGGTTTGTGGCGCTGATCAACAGCGAAGAGTCGCTCAACCTGCATCGACTGATGGTGACCCTGGGCACCCAGGACCCGAAGCTGTCGCAGATCTTTTTTGAGGCGGGGCCGGAGCGGGTGGTGCTGGAAATGGAGCGCCTGCTGAACAAGATTCACAACACCGGCGCCCTGCGCATTGAGCGTGCGCATTACGCGGCGGAGCACTTCTTTTGCATGCTCAAGGGCTCACCCAACTTTCGCCTGCTATATGGCTACGGCGGCGTGCTGACCGACGAAGAAACCGAGGCGCATATACAGGAAGTGGTCGAAGTGTTTATGCGGGCTTATCGGGCGAACTGAAAGGCCCACACCCCCTGTAGGAGCGAGCTTGCCTCGCGATCTTTTTAACGATCAAAAGATCGCGAGGCAAGCTCGCTCCTACAGCGGGATTTATAGCGCTTAAGGCTTCAACGCCTTCTTCGGGTAGATGTCGTAACGGCTCGATTTGCCGTCCAGCGCGTGGCTCGGCTTGGGTCCGACAATGCACGGAGCCTTGCGCGGGCGCTTGACCACCACGCGGTGGGTGGCCAACGCCAACGCCGCCTCAAGCAAGGCCGGTGCGTCGTTGTCATCCCCTACTAACGGGCGGAACAGGCGCATTTCTTTCTTCACCAGGGCGGTTTTCTCTCGGTGCGGGAACATCGGGTCGAGGTAGATCACCTGCGGTGGCTCGCCTTCCCAGTTGCGCATCACCTCAATCGAATTGCCTTTGAGCAAGTGCATGCGCGACACAATCGGCGCCACCTCAAAGTCGTCCAGGCCACGGGCCAAACCGTCTTCCAGCAAGGCGCCGATCAAGGGCTGGCGTTCGATCAAGCTCATCTCGCAGCCCAGGCTCGCCAGCACGAATGCGTCCTTGCCCAGCCCCGCCGTGGCATCCAGCACGCGCGGGCGCACGCCCTGCTGAATCCCCACGGCCTTGGCGATCATTTGCCCGGTACCGCCACCAAACAAACGCCGGTGGGCTGCGCCGCCTTCAACAAAGTCGACCCGCACCGGGCCGGGGGCATCTGGGCCCAGCTGTTGCAACTGCAAACCCTGGTCGCCGATCTGCAAGGCAAAGTCAGCCTGCGGCTCGTCCAACGGCAGCCCCAGGCGCTCAGCCCATTGCTCGGCCAGGGCCTGATAAGCCTCGTCCAACGCTTCGACTTTGATACGACTGCCCGCTGCTTGCTCAATCATTTAAAACACGCTCAAAAATTTAATGATCGGCAAACGCTGCCGATAAATGAAATATCCGGCATTTTGCCAGAGCTGGGCGTCGACCGAGAGCTATGTCAGACATTCATTCCGCATCCATCGGCTTTATCGCCCCCATTGGCGACTTTGGCCGACACAATTCGCAAGTCACAGGCAGCGTCAATCACCTGTGGAAGGACTTCTATGCCCAGGCCATGGCAGAGCAGTCGGCGACGGATGAATTCCCGGCCATCGAATTGCCCCTCGCGGCGGCGGACGAAAATGCCGAGCCCAGCGGCGGCAATGATGTCCTGAGCGCCATCGTGACCCAGCGCCATTGCAACGTGCAGGACACCGAGATCAAACCGCCCGAAGCATTGTTCTTGCCAATCGCTGAATTTGAGCTGGATTTGCTGCCGCCCACCGCGCTGCCCTTCCCGCCGGATGTCATCGCCGAACAACAGCACCAGCAGGCGTTCAACGAAGCCTGGGTTCGCCCATTGGTCATGGCCCAAGGTCAGCCGTTGCCCGAGCCGGGCCCGGCGCCTGAGCCTCGGCCTTTGCACTTACCCATTGCCGAATTTGAAATGGACCTGCTGGACAAACCCGCCGAGCCATTCGACGCGGCCACCTTGAGTGAACAGCAGCACGCGATGGACTTTGACCTCGCCTGGACGCGCCCGTTGATCGTCAACAACCTGCGCCTGGCGGCTTAAAGCAGCCCCAGTTGCTCGGTGGTTTGTGGCGTGTGCAAGTGGGCCAGTGCGGGCAGCCCCGGCAAGCGCTCAGACAATTGCTGATGAAAACGCCGCGCCAGCTCCGGTGCCCGGTGGTTGTCCGGGGTGTGCAAAAAGACATAAGGCTTGCGGCCTTCTTCGATCCAGCCAGCGACTTTCTCCACCCAGGGTTTCAAGTAAGGGTCATTGGCCTGCAGCTCCGGGCGCCCGATAAAGCGCACTTGCGGGCATTGAGTAAACGCTGCCGGGCGCGGCGGCACTTTGGGCTTTTTCGACTGGGCATGCAGCACCGCCGGGTCGCTGGAGTCGCAACTGAACAGTGCCCGCGAGTCCAGGCAAATACGCTCGACCCCGCGCTCCATCAACAACCGATTGAGCAAGCGCTCGGCATCGCCCTTGGCAAAAAACTCCGGGTGACGCACCTCAACGGCCAATGGCCGCTGCATCTCGTCGATAAAGCTCACCAGCTCGGCCAGACGCTGCGGCCCGAAGCTTGCGGGCAGTTGCAGCCAGAACGGCGCCACGCGCGGTCCCAGTGGCTTTAACAACTGCAGAAAGCTCTCGATTGCCTGCCCTTGCTCACGCAAATCGCCGCCGTGGCTGATCTCACGGGGGAACTTGGCCGTAAAGCGAAAATGTTCGGGCATGCTGCTTGCCCAACGCGCCACCGTGGCGGGCTTGGGGCTGGCATAGAACGTGGTGTTGCCTTCAACGGTATTGAACACCTGCGCGTACAGGCTCAAAAACTCGGTGGGTTGGGCATTTTGGGGGTACAGGCCTTCACGCCAGGCGTTTTCACTCCAGGACGGGCAGCCGAGGTAATAAGGCAGTTGGGCATCAGTCATGCCGTCAAATGTACAGGTCCAGCCCCATCACTTCTATTTCCCAATCAACAAAGCCTTGGGTGGTCAGGTAACTGGCGAGGGCGCTGGCGGCGTTTTTGCTCATCCCGCGCTGGAAAATCATGTCCTGGGAACGCACCGGCAGTTGGCTGATGCGCTCACCCGACGAGGCCTGGCGAGTGACTTGCGGCAGGTTTTCAAGTTCAGCCGGGCTGTCTTCTACCGACTCATCAACCTGCACCTTGCCTTTACGCGGCTTGCGCTTGATGGGGTAAGACTGGGAGGAAAAGCCGTCAATACGCATAAGTGCAAGCTCGGTAGCGGTATTGGCAATTTAGCGGCGTTGGCCCGACTAAGCAAATAGTCCTGTGGGAGCGGGCTTGCTCGCGATGCAGGCAACGCGGTATGCCTGTTACACCTTGCCGATTCAATCGCGAGCAAGCCCGCTCCCACAACCCGATCCAATAATAGCTGGGCTAGATAAGACCACGCTCAGCCCGGGTTGCCGCTACTTTGTCGCGCAGGTACACCGGCTGCGCATCGTCAGCGCGGATGGCTTCGCCGCGCGCCCAGGCAAAACGCGCCAGGGTCAGCAAGTCTTCAGCGTGAGGCAACATGCCAGCGTCCAGCGCCGTTGGTTTGACGTTCAAGCGCTCGGCATAGCCCCAGCCGGTGCCTGCACCAAACCAGTCACCGCTGGCGCCGTCCGGCAACGCAGCGGCTTCAGGTGGCAACACCGCTTCGACGCCTTGCAGGCGCATTTCACCGGCCTGCTCGCGGTAGCAACCCCAATACACTTCGTCCATGCGCGCATCAATGGCCGATGCCACCTGGGTCGCGCCGTGCTCGCGATAGGCACGCTGGGCCAATGCTGCCAGGTTGGAGATCGGCAATACCGGGCGCTCCAGGGCAAAGGCCAGGCCTTGCACCACGCCGATGGCGATGCGCACACCGGTAAACGCACCCGGCCCGCGACCAAAGGCAATCGCCTCGACCGCCGACAGCTCAACGCCAGCCTGGGCCAGCAGATCTTTAATCATCGGCAACAGCTTTTGCGCATGCAGGCGCGGGATCACCTCGTAGTGGCTTGTGACCTTGCCATCGTGCAGCAAGGCAACAGAGCAAGCTTCAGTCGCGGTATCCAGGGCCAGCAAGGTGCTCATCGGTGTTCCCGTCAGAATCAAAATTGAAAAAAGTGCAGCAGTATAAACAACAACAGCCCGCAAGCGGGCTGTTGTCACCAAGCAAAATCGACTTATCAGCTCAGGGCTGCAAGCACCTTGGCGGTGATCGATTCTACCGAGCCAACACCGGCGATGTGGCTGTACTTGGGTTTGCCTTGGGCAGACTCAAGCTTCTGGTAGAAATCCACCAGCGGCTTGGTTTGCGAATGGTAAACCGACAGGCGGTGACGAACGGTTTCTTCGGTGTCGTCTTTACGCTGAACCAGGTCTTCACCGGTCACGTCGTCTTTACCTTCAACCTTTGGCGGGTTATGCGCGATATGGTAAACGCGGCCCGACGCTTCGTGAACGCGACGACCGGCGATGCGCTGAACGATTTCTTCGTCTTCTACGGCGATTTCAACCACGTGATCCAGCTCTACACCGTTGTCGACCAGTGCTTGAGCTTGAGGGATGGTGCGCGGGAAACCGTCAAACAGGAAACCGTTGACGCAATCTGGCTGAGCAATGCGCTCTTTGACCAGGTTGATGATCAGGTCGTCAGAAACCAGACCGCCGCTGTCCATGATGCTTTTAGCTTTCTGGCCCAGCTCGGTGCCAGCCTTGACCGCAGCACGCAACATATCGCCAGTGGAGATTTGCGGGATGCCAAATTTTTCAGTGATGAACTTCGCCTGAGTACCTTTACCGGCCCCGGGAGCTCCCAGCAGAATTACGCGCATCGATGTGCTCCTCAATTTTTTATTTAAATGACAACAGACTCGCCTCTTGGGGCCAATCTCAAAATCGGGTAATGGCCGCAAAACAGGCCAAAGGGCTGACCAAGATACACAGCCGTTCCGGACCACACAAGCGGGCCAAAGTAGGAATAATCACTGCTAAAGCAGCCCTTGCGACCGGGTGTCACAGGTCGCAACCCTGGCAAAAAGTGTCGCGCCGGGGCCGGATCAGGCCATGAAAAGCCCCGATGTTTGGCACCACGGCGCGACTTTTGACTAGCGAACGAGCTTAGCCGGTGTTGCGCAAACCCGCCGCGATCCCGGCCACAGTCACCAGCAGCGCTTGTTCCAGAGGGCTGTCCTGATCGGTTTGCTGGCGTCGCGAACGCGCCAGCAGCTCAGCCTGCAACAAGTGCAGCGGGTCAAGGTAGGTGTTGCGCAAGCGGATGAACTCCAGCGTGTCCGGGCTGTGCGCCATCAGTTGAGACTGCCCGGTCAAACCCAGCACCACCTCGCACGCCTGCGACAATAAGTCGCGTAAGTGCGCACCCAAAGGCAGCAATTCAGGGGCCACCAGACGTTCGTCATAGAGCCGGGCGATGTCGGCATCCGCTTTGGCCAGGACCATCTCCAGCATGTCGATGCGGGTGCGGAAGAACGGCCACTGCTCGCGCATTTGCGCCAGTTGCTCTCCTTCACCGCGCGCCAGCGCCTGGCTGAGCGCGGTTTCCCAGCCGAGCCAGGCGGGCAGCATCAGGCGGGTTTGAGTCCAGCCGAAAATCCACGGAATGGCGCGCAAGCTTTCAATCCCGCCTGCACGGCGCTTGGCCGGGCGACTGCCCAAGGGCAAGCGGCCCAGTTCCTGTTCCGGGGTGGACTGGCGGAAATACTCGACAAATTGCGGGTTGTCGCGCACCACCGAGCGGTAGGCCTTGACCCCGTCGTCGGCCAGTTCGTCCATCAGTACTCGCCAACCCGGCTCAGGCAGCGGCGGTGGCAGTAACGTGGCTTCGAGTACCGCCGACAGGTACAGGTTGAGGTTTTGCTCGGCGATGTCAGGCAGGCCAAATTTGAAGCGGATCATCTCGCCCTGTTCGGTGGTACGGAAACGCCCCGCCACCGACCCCGGCGGTTGCGACAGAATCGCCGCATGCGCCGGGCCGCCGCCACGCCCCACAGTGCCGCCACGGCCATGAAACAGCAGCAGGTCGACGTGTTGCTCGCGGCAAATATTCACCAGGTTTTCTTGCGCCCGGTACTGCGCCCACGCCGCTGCCGTGGTGCCGGCATCCTTGGCCGAGTCGGAGTAGCCGATCATCACTTCCTGCGGCCCGTGCAGGCGTGCGCGGTAACCCGGCAACAGCAACAGGCGCTCAATCACCGGCCCGGCATTGTCCAGGTCGGCCAGGGTTTCAAACAGTGGCACCACGCGCATCGGGCGCTCAAGCCCGGCCTCTTTGAGCAGCAGTTGCACCGCCAGCACGTCAGAAGCGGCACCCGCCATGGAGATCACGTATGAGCCCAGCGAAGCCCCCGGCGCAGCTGCCACCTCACGGCACGTGGCCAACACTTCGGCCGTCTCGGCGGCGGGTTTGAAGTAACCCGGCAACAGCGGGCGACGGTTGTTCAATTCGCGCATCAGGAAGATCAGGCGCGCATCTTCATCCCAGTCTTCATAGCGGCCAAGGCCCAGGTAATCGGTGATTTCAGTCATGGCCGAGGTGTGTCGGGCTGCGTCCTGACGCACATCCAGGCGCACCAGGAACAGGCCAAAGGTCACCGCCCGACGCAGGCAATCGAGCAGTGGCCCGTCAGCAATCACGCCCATGCCACAGGCGTGCAGAGACGTGTAACACAGCTTCAAGGGTGCCAGCAGGTCCTGGTTGTCGCTCAACACACCTTCGGGCGCAGGTTGTGCGCTGTGCAAGGCGCTCTGCGCCCAGGCCCGGGTGATGCGCAAGCGTTCACGCAATTGTTTGAGCACTGCGCGGTACGGTTCGGCGCTCTCTCCCGCCACCGCGAGCAATTCATCAGTGGCCTGCTGCATGGACAGGTCGGCGGCGAGCTTATCGATGTCACGCAGGTACAAATCGGCGGCCATCCAGCGCGCCAGCAAGAGCACTTCGCGGGTGACCGTGGCGGTCACGTTGGGGTTGCCATCACGGTCGCCGCCCATCCACGAGGCGAAGCGAATGGGCGCTGAATCGAGCGGTAAATGCAGCCCGGTGGCCTCGTGCAACGCCGCGTCGGCGGTGCGCAGCATGTTGGGCAGCGCCTGCCACAACGAGTGTTCAATAACGGCAAAACCCCACTTGGCCTCATCCACGGGTGTAGGGCGGGTGCGGCGGATTTCTTCGGTATGCCAGGCTTCGGCGATCAAGCGCTGCAAGCGCTCTTCGATTCGCGACTTCTCGGCCAGGGTCAGATCCCGGTGATCCTGAGCCGCCAGTTGCTCGGCAATCGCGTCATATTTTTGGATCAAGGTGCGGCGCGTGACTTCAGTCGGGTGCGCCGTGAGCACCAACTCAATTTCAAGGCTGCTGAGTTGTTGCGCCAGCGAGTTCGCGTCATGCCCTTCGGCCAGCAAGCGGCGCAACAAGGTGGGCAGCACTTGCGACTCAAACGGTTGCGGCTGGTCATCGCCACGCCGGTGAATCAACTGGTATTGCTCGGCGATATTGGCCAGGTTCAAAAACTGGTTGAACGCCCGCGCTACCGGCAGCACTTCGTTATCGCTGAGCGCATCGAGAATGGCGCTCAATTCTTCGCCCGGAGTGCCGTGCCGGTCGTCTTTGGCACCCTGGCGGATGCGTTCGATCTTGGCGAGAAACGCGTCGCCGTATTGGTCACGAATCGTATTACCCAACAGCTCACCCAGCAGGTGAACATCATCGCGCAAGCGTGCATCAATATCGGTCATCAGCCATTTCTCCAGCAGATTCTGGGCGAGTTCGTGACCCAAGAGTGCGTCGCAATGGGCGTCGCTGGCAAGCCATGCGCGCGCTAAACAGCTAATTAGCCTATGACCCATCAGTCAGAAAAATTTTAGGCAAACTGCCATCTTTTTTTTTGAACTATTCAAATTTCGTTCAGGTCACAGCTTTTAACCATCACTGCAGGAACCTGCGTCCAACTGCTCCAGGTCACCCGACAGTTGTGATGGAGATGATGTTTTTAAGGAGTTTCCTAATGGAGTTGAAGACCATGATGACCCGCACTGTCAAAACCACCTCTCCTCGCCTGCGCGGGCTGAAACTGGCTGCATTGGCGATCGGTGCCAGCTTCGTTTTAGCCGGTTGCGCTGGTAACCCGCCAACCGAGCAATACGCTGTGACGCAGTCGGCCGTGAACAACGCCGTCAGCGCTGGCGGTACCGAATACGCTCCAGTGGAAATGAAGTCGGCACAAGACAAGCTCAAACAAGCTGAGCTGGCCATGCACGACAAAAAATATGACGAAGCCCGTCGCCTGTCCGAACAAGCTGAATGGGACGCTCGCGTAGCAGAACGTAAAGCCCAGGCCGCAAAAGCCGAGAAGGCCGTTCAGGATGCTCAGAAAGCCGTCCAGCAACTGCGTCAGGAAGGCATGCGCGGCCTGCAATAACAGCCGCCCCTCTTTGATCGCAACTGGCGATACAGCATTCCTAATAGATAGAAAGGACAACTATTATGCGCAATACAGTAATGATCCCTGCCCTGCTGGCCCTGAGCGTTGGTTTGGCCGCGTGCTCGCACCAGCCGAACGTTAACTTGGAAAACGCCAAGAGCAACTACTCGGCCCTGCAAACCAACCCGGAAGCGACCAAGGTTGCAGCCCTTGAAACCAAAGACGCTAGCGAGTGGCTGGACAAGGCTGAAAAGGCATACCTGGACAAGGAAAAAGAGTCCAAGGTTGACCAACTGGCTTACCTGACCAACCAGCGTGTTGAACTGGCCAAGCAAACCATCGCCCTGCGTACCGCTGAAAACCAGCTGAAAAACGCCGGTTCCGATCGTGCCCAGGCCCTGCTGGACGCCCGTGATGCGCAAATCAAAAAGCTGCAAAGCCTGAACGCCAAGCAAACGGATCGCGGCACCCTGGTGACCTTTGGTGACGTGCTGTTTGACTTCGACAAGGCCAACCTCAAGCCTAACAGCCGCGAAAGCATCGCGACCCTGTCCAACTACCTGATCCAGAACCCGGATCGCAAGGTGATTGTTGAGGGTTACACCGACAGCAAAGGCAGCGCTTCTTACAACCAGAACCTGTCTGAGCGTCGCGCCAATGCGGTTAAAGCGGCACTGGTACGTGCCGGTGTAGACCCATCGCGTATCGTTGCCCAAGGCTATGGCAAGGAATACCCGGTTGCTGACAACAGCAGCAACTCGGGCCGCGCTCAAAACCGCCGCGTTGAAGTGACTATCTCCAACGACAACCAGCCGGTTGCGCCACGCTCTTCGATCCAGTAAATCGATAAGCGTTAAATGAAAGCCCCGCCTGAGTGATCAGGCGGGGCTTTTTGTTGTATGGCTTGTCCCGTGAGGGCGCTTTTGCTTTTAAGGTTGCAGCTTCGGCGTGTCCTGCCCCATGCAATGCACGGCCTGTTTTTTGTTGTTGACCAACACCCCGGTCAGGCCTTTCTGTTCGGTATCAAACAGCACCACGATGCCGTCAATGCACTGCGCCACCTGGTTGGCGGGCGTCAGGGAGACTTTGTAGTCCTCGCCCGGCAAGGTCTTGAGCATGGTGAAGTCGTTGAGCAGCAACGCATCCTCAGGCTTGGCGAAGTGCAGGTAACCGTAGTACCACAGGCAGCCCACCGTACCGATGATGGTGCCGATGCCAGTGAGGATCAGGGGGATGGCGTTACGCTCTTCACTCATTGCGGGGTCTCTGTTTCGGGAGCTTTAGTCGGCGGGTAATTGGGGATCTCCCCCAGTCGCCGCACACCGTTGAAATGTTGCGGGTCTTCAAGATAACGCAGCATCACTTGGCGCCAGGTCGGGTCACCAAACGTTTGCACGTGACCGCCCCGGGTCAGTTGCAACACCTTGGGCGGCGGCGCGGCTTGGTACAGGCGGATGCCGTTGGACAACGGCACGATAGGGTCGTCCATGCTGTGAAAAATCAACACAGGCACGTCTTTCATGTCCAGCATCGCGTACACCGCGCTGTCTGCGTCAGGCACCAGCCATGACAGCGGCACTTGCAAGGGCCAGGTCAGCCAGGACGTGCTCAGGGCAAATTGCCCCACTTCGCGGTAACTGGCCGGTACACCATCAAGCACCACAGCCTTGAGCCGAGCGCGCTGCTGCGGGTGCTGGCTCAGGTAATGAACGCCCATGGCTCCGCCCAGGCTTTGCCCCAGCACAATCAGCGGCTGCCCCTGCACGGACGGTTGTTGCTCTAACCAGTCAAAGGCGGCGTCGATGTCCTGATACACCGCGGGCAAGCCCGGTTTGCCCTGCGACAGGCCATAACCGCGATAGTCGAGCATCAGCACTTGATAGCCCTGCTCGGGCAACCAGGCCACCGCGCCCAGGTGGTACGCCAGATTGCCGCCATTGCCATGCAGGTGCAGCACGGTGCCCTTGAGCGGCACGCCGGGCTTGGCCGGCAGCCACCAACCATGCAGTTGCGTGCCATCGGCGGCAGTGAGGTTGACGTCTTTGTAGGCAAGGCCCGCCGCCGTCGGGGTAATCGGCTGGCCAGGTTCGGGGTAAAACAACAATGAGCTGCATCCGCTGAGGGCGAGCAGCAGGCAGAGTGCAGCCAGGGTTTTCATTGAATGGACCGCCTTGTCACAAAATATTGGAGTAGTCGGCTTCGATCCGGTCCAGGCTCAAGTGGTTGAGGAAGTTGGAGAAGCACATCCATGCCGACAAGGCGTTCATGTCGCGGAACTGGTCCGGCAGGTATTTAGGCGCAACCACTAATCCTTCATCGACCAACTGGCGCAAGGTGCGCATGTCTTCCAGCGTGGTCTTGCCACAGAACAGCAGCGGCACTTGTTCGAGCTTGCCCTTACGCACGGCCAACTGAATGTAGTTGTAAACCATGATGAAGCCTTTGAGGTAGGACAAGTCTTTGGTGAATGGCAGTCCATTTGGCACCGAGCCACGGAAAACCCGACTCGCGTTGCCGTAGCTTTCTGGCATCTCGAACCCCTGATCACGGAAGAACTGATACACCTGCATAAAGTCCGCGCCCTCTTCCACCATGTGGATGGCGCGGGTGCGGTTGGTCAGTTTGCGCAGGCGGCTCGGGTAGGAGGCAAAGGTGATGACTTCCATCAAAATCGCCAACCCTTCCTGGGTCACGGTCGATGAGGGCGGGCCTTTGGACAGGAAGGTGCAAATGGGCTGGTTCTGGCCATTGAGCGTGGTGCCCACGTGCACCAACCCTTCGTGCACTTCGAGGGCGCGTACGTCGCGCTCGTTGAACATCGCATCGCTGCGGATCTTGATGTAGTCGGCGCCGGCTGCTGCGTCCGCGACGATACCGTCCGACTCAAACACCCGAATGGTTTCTTCGCACTCGCCAAAGACCTTGTTGAGCCGGCTTTGCAGCAGGTTGACCGCATCTTTGGCGGTCAGGTTTTTGGCTTCGTCCTTGAGGTCGCCACGCCCGTCGATGTTGTCCAGGTAATCGGACATCATCAGGCCCAGATCGGCCAGCGTCGGATCACCGGCATGGAACGCGTCGGAAGCAGCGCCGTACAACTCTTGGGAAATCAGCCCGAAGTCTTCAGTGCCGCGGGCTTCGAGCATGCGCACCACCATTCGGTACTCTTTGCACATACGCCGCATGATCTGCCCGACCGGGTTGAACTGCCCCAGTTGCCGGGTGATGTCACGCTCAATGTGCTGGAACTCTGACTTGACCGCACTGGAGTCAAAAGACAACGGCCGCGACAAGTAATAGTCACGGCTGACCGCTGGCATCTCTTTGCCTTTGGCCTTTAAAAAACCCTGGCGGATGCTGTCATCCCACTTCACCGCATCCAGCACGCGGATCGGCGCCTGGGCCAGCACAATGCGGTCTGACAACGTGCGTATAGTGCGCTGGTAATCGTCCACCCGCGGCTCCTTGATTAAATACGGTTACTTGATCGCACGCTGATAGCGGGCCACTTCGACAAAGACGTCCGAATTAGCAGGATCATCGAGGTATGCAAAAACTGTAGCTGATGGACTCTGGATCTGTACGCCTGAGCCTTCAGACGTTTCGACCGGCTCACCGTTCAAGGCCGACTGGCCTATCGCCTGCTTGATCTGGTCAAGGTCCAGGTCGTACACCACCAACTCGCCGTTGTCGTTCAGCTCAAAGCCATTGAGGGTGTAGCCACCGCCCAGCTTGGCTGGCAAATTGGCCGAGGCGTACCAGCGGCTGCCGTGGCGGGCAACGATAAAGGTGTAGCGATCACGCGCCTTGGGTTCGCCCTTGGGGTACACCACAGCTTCGTAGCGAGTCTTGTCGACGGCGCGGATATTCAGGTTGCGCGCCTCGCCCCAGGCATCCTTGCTGGTCCATTTTCCGAGCAGTTGTTTTGGCGCTGGCTGGGCCGCGATCGGTGCGTCTTTAAACGTCACCAGGCACCCGCTCAACATCAAAAATGACAATGCCACCAGCAATACGCGCCACACTTTCATGCCTGCATCCTTCTATAGAGCGGCCAGGGCTCATTGAGTAGGGCCTGATATTCCATCCGACTGACAATCGCCGTCAACCGTTGGTATGCCTTATCACTGACTGAGGGAGCGGGCTTGCTCGCGATGCAAGCGCCCTGGTCTACCTGCCACAACGCGTTGATGCCATCGCGAGCAAGCCCGCTCCCACACAAAGATCCAGCTCAGCGTTCTGCAGGCAATAAAAAACCGCCTTGAATCGGCGGTTTTTTATTCAGCATCGTTACGCTTGTGGGCGCATGTGCGGGAACAGGATCACGTCGCGAATCGACGGGGAGTTGGTCAACAGCATCACCAGACGGTCGATACCGATACCTTCACCCGCCGTTGGCGGCATGCCGTATTCCAGTGCACGCACGAAGTCGGCGTCGTAGTGCATGGCTTCGTCGTCACCGGCGTCTTTGTCCGCTACCTGCGCCATGAAACGCTCAGCCTGGTCTTCCGCGTCGTTCAACTCGGAGTAGGCGTTGGCGATTTCACGGCCACCGATAAACAGCTCAAAGCGGTCGGTCACGTTCGGGTTGTCGTCGTTACGACGGGCCAGCGGCGACACTTCAAACGGGTACTGGGTGATGAAGTGCGGCTGCTCCAGCTTGTGCTCGACCAACTCTTCGAAAATCATCACTTGCAGCTTGCCCAGACCTTCGAAGCCCAGCACCTTGGCACCGGCTTTCTTGGCGATTTCACGCGCCTTGTCGATGTCGTTCAGGTCTGCAGCGGTCAGCTCAGGGTTGTACTTGAGAATCGAGTCGAAGACCGACAGGCGCACAAACGGCTCGCCGAAATGGAACACCTTGTCGCCGTACGGCACGTCGGTGCTGCCCAGCACCAGCTGTGCCAGTTCACGGAACAACTCTTCGGTGAGGTCCATGTTGTCTTCGTAGTCGGCGTACGCCTGGTAGAACTCAAGCATGGTGAATTCTGGGTTGTGACGGGTCGACACGCCTTCGTTACGGAAGTTACGGTTGATCTCGAACACTTTTTCGAAGCCGCCCACCACCAGACGCTTGAGGTACAGCTCAGGCGCGATACGCAGGAACATTTCCATGTCCAGCGCGTTGTGGTGAGTTTCGAAAGGCTTGGCTGCCGCGCCGCCCGGAATGGTTTGCAGCATCGGCGTTTCAACTTCAAGGAAGTCACGCGCCATCAGGAAGCTGCGGATGTGCGCGATCACTTGCGAGCGCACACGGAAGGTGTGGCGCACGTCTTCGTTAACGATCAGGTCAACGTAACGCTGGCGATAGCGCTGCTCGGTGTCAGTCAGACCGTGGTGCTTGTCTGGCAGCGGACGCAGGGATTTGGTCAGCAGACGCACGTTGGTCATTTCAACGTACAGGTCGCCTTTGCCGGAACGGGCCAGGGTGCCTTCAGCGGCGATGATGTCGCCCAGGTCCCAGGTTTTCACGGCGGCCAGGGTTTCTTCTGGCAGAGTTTTACGGTTGACGTAGACCTGGATGCGACCGGTCATGTCCTGGATCACCATGAACGCGCCACGGTTAAGCATGATGCGACCCGCAACCTTGACCGGAATAGCTGCTTCAGCCAGCTCTTCCTTGGTCTTGTCGGCGTACTGCTTCTGCAAATCAGCGCAGTAGTTTTCACGACGAAAATCATTCGGGAAGGCGTTGCCTTTAGCGCGCTCGGCTGCAAGTTTTTCCTTGCGCAGGGCGATCAGGGCGTTTTCTTCCTGTTGCAGGTCTTGGGGGTCGAGTTGTTGGTCGCTCATGTCTTAAAAATTCCATCACAGGTTCGTTGCCCCTGCCCTGCGGCAGGGGTTGGCGGGCCTTTAGCGCGCCTTGAGGCATCGCATTGGCTGCGCACTTACGGTTATTGCGCGACTTACAGCCCTTGTTTCAGGCTGGCTACCAGGTATTCGTCGATATCGCCGTCGAGCACTTTGTCGCAATCGCTGCGCTCGATGTTGGTACGCAAATCCTTGATACGCGAAGCGTCGAGTACGTACGAGCGGATCTGGTGGCCCCAGCCGATGTCACTCTTGGTGTCTTCCAGGGCTTGGGACGCCGCGCTGCGCTTCTGCATTTCTTGCTCATAAAGACGGGCCCGCAACATTTTCATGGCGGTGTCTTTGTTCGCATGCTGGGAACGTTCGTTCTGGCAGCTCACCACGGTGTTGGTCGGTACGTGGGTAATCCGCACGGCCGAGTCAGTGGTGTTTACGTGCTGACCACCCGCACCGGAGGAACGATAGGTATCGATCCGCAGGTCAGACGGGTTGATGTCGATTTCGATGTTGTCGTCGATTTCCGGCGAAACGAAAACAGCCGAGAACGAGGTGTGACGACGGTTGCCCGAGTCGTACGGGCTTTTACGCACCAGACGATGGACGCCAATCTCGGTACGCAGCCAGCCAAAGGCGTATTCACCCTTGATATGCACGGTTGCGCCTTTGATCCCGGCGACTTCACCGGCAGACAATTCCATGATGGTGGCATCAAAGCCGCGCTTGTCGGCCCAACGCAGATACATCCGCAACAGGATATTGGCCCAGTCTTGCGCTTCGGTACCGCCGGAGCCTGCCTGAATGTCCAGGTAAGCGTTATTGGCGTCCATCTCACCGCTGAACATGCGGCGGAATTCGAGTTTTTCAAGGGCTTCGCGCAGACGCTCGACTTCAGCGGCAACGTCATCGACAGCGGCCTGGTCTTCTTCTTCGGCAGACATCAACAGCAGGTCTTTGGCGTCGGCCAGACCTGTGTGCATCTCATCCAGGGTTTCGACGATCTGCGCCAGTTGGGCGCGTTCGCGGCCTAACTCCTGGGCGTACGTCGGGTTGTTCCAGACACTAGGATCTTCAAGCTCGCGATTGACTTCGATCAGACGCTCATGCTTTTGATCGTAGTCAAAGATACCCCCGAATAGTTTCGGAGCGCTCTGACAGGTCCTTGATGCTGTTAAGGATCGGGTTGATTTCCATGGCTGGCGGCACTCGTAGGCGATTTTTACAAAGCCGGGGAGTATACCGCAAACATGGGCTGGCAGCAGCCCGCCTGGCGGGGGCAGTTCACTTTGTAGGAGCTGCCGAAGGCTGCGATTTTTTGCCTTTAAAGATCAAAAGATCGCGAGGCAAGCTCGCTCCTACAGAGTTTTGGGATGGCTTTTTGACGCATTCCGTCAGCAATTTCCTCTTCCCAATGCAGGGCACTTCCTAGTTGCTGTTATGCGCCTAGCAGACGGTGCACTCGGTCGAAATGGCCCGTGCGGTGGTGGATTCATTGCTGGACAACGCTGAGTAACAAACCCCCTCATGTAAGCAAAACCACCCTGTAGGAGCGAGCTTGTCTCGCGATCTTTTGCCTTTAATGATCAAAAGTTCGCGAGACAAGGTGGGATGGTTACTCAATCCCGACCTGGTTACGCCCGTTGTGTTTGGCCAGGTACAGGCCTTTGTCCGCCGCGGAGATCAATTGGCGTGAGCTGCCGTTTTGTTGCGGGGTTAGGGTCGCCAGGCCAATGCTGATGGTCAGGCTGCGGCCTTCGCTGGGCTGGATGTGCGGGATTTTCAGGGCTTCTACGGCCTGACGCAGTTTTTCTGCCACCAGCCGTGCTCCGCCCTGGGAGGTGTTGGGCAAGACGATGGCGAATTCTTCGCCGCCGTAACGCGCCGGCAGGTCAGACGGGCGACTGCTGGCATCACGAATGGTCGAGGCCACTTTGCGCAATGCTTCGTCGCCGTCCAGATGGCCGAAGGTGTCGTTGAACGACTTGAAGTAGTCAACGTCGATCATCAACAACGACAGCTGGGTCTGCTCACGCAAGGCGCGGCGCCACTCCAGTTCGAGGTATTCGTCAAAGTGCCGACGGTTCGACAGCCCGGTCAGGCCGTCCGAGTTCATCAACCGTTGCAGCACCAGGTTGGTGTCGAGCAATTGCTGCTGGCTCACACGCAGCGCACGGTAGGCCGCGTCACGCTGCAACAGGGTCATGTAGGAGCGCGAGTGATAGCGAATGCGCGCCACCAGCTCGATGTTATCGGGCAGTTTGACCAAGTAATCATTGGCCCCCGCCGAAAACGCCGCGCTTTTGATCAGCGGGTCTTCTTTGGTGGACAGCACGATGATCGGGATATTCTGGGTCGCCGGGTGATTGCGGTATTCACGCACCAGGGTCAGACCGTCCAGCCCCGGCATGACCAGGTCCTGCAAAATCACAGTCGGTTTGATGCGGATGGCTTGCGCAATCGCCTGATGCGGGTCTGCACAGAAGTGGAAATCAATGTTCTGCTCTAGCGCCAAACCCCGGCGCACGGCTTCGCCGATCATCGCCTGATCGTCTACCAGCAGCACCATGGCGGCGTTTTCGTCTGTTTTAACGTCGTCCAACTGTAAATCGCTCATGCGCGTTCACCTGAATTACTGCCTTCAAGCCAGTCCTGCGGGATTTTGTCGATCATTTGGCAAATATCTCCAGCAAACGTGGCGCAATCTTGTCCAAAGGACGGATCTCAACCGCGGCATCAATGGCCGCAGCTGCTTTAGGCATGCCGTACACCGAACTGCTGTGTTGGTCTTGCGCAATGGTGAGGAAGCCTTGTTGGCGCATGAGTTTAAGCCCCTGAGCCCCATCGCGTCCCATGCCGGTTAATAACACCCCCACGGCATCTCCCTTCCAGTACCTTGCAACACTTTCAAAAAACACATCAATCGAGGGGCGGTAGATCTCGTTTACCGGTTCTGCCGTGTAGGCCAAGGTACCGTTTTTCAACAACCGTATGTGGTGGTTGGTGCCCGCCAGCAATACCGTCCCAGGCTGTGGCACTTCGCCTTCCCGGGCCAAACGTACGTCCAGCCCGCACGAGCCGCTCAACCACTCCGCCATGCCCGCCGCAAACACCTGGTCTACGTGTTGCACCAGGACGATAGGCACCTGGAAATCTCGCGGCAGCCCCTTGAGCAAACTTTCCAGCGCCGCCGGGCCGCCCGCAGACGAGCCAATCACCACCAGCCCGCCCTGCAAGCCCAATGCCCGCGGCTGCGCCGACACCGGGCGCACCCGCTTGTCACTCTGCCCCATCAACCAGCCCACGTTGAGGATCTTGCGCAATAACGGCGCTGCCGCTTCTTTGGCATTGCCTGCACCCAACGCGGGTGTGTCCACCACATCCAGCGCGCCAAAGCCCATGGCCTCGAACACGCGGTGTACGTTCTGCTCCCGGTCAACGGTCACAATCACAATGGCACAGGGCGTTTCAGCCATGATCCGCCGTGTCGCCTGCACCCCGTCCATGACCGGCATGATCAGGTCCATCAAAATCAGGTCCGGGGTGAACTCAGCACACTTTTGCACCGCCTCGGCACCATTATGAGCGACCCAGACCACTTCATGGCTCGGCTCAAAGGCCAGCGCCCGACGCAACGCTTCAACCGCCAAAGGCATGTCGTTGACGATGGCGATTTTCATGTTTGGGCTCCCCCAATGAGTTCAACCACGGCATCAAGCAAGGCGTCGTCATGGAAGCTGGCTTTGGCTAGATAATAGTCGGCTCCCGCATCCAGGCCACGTCGTCGGTCTTCTTCGCGGTCTTTATAGGACACGACCATCACCGGCATGGATTGCAGGCGGTTGTCACGGCGCAACAAGGTGACCAGCTCGATGCCATCCATGCGCGGCATGTCGATGTCGGTAATCAACAGGTCGAAATGCTCGGCACGCAGGGCGTTCCAGCCGTCCATGCCGTCAACCGCAACGGCCACTTCGTAACCCCGATTAATCAGCAATTTGCGCTGCAATTCACGTACGGTCAGCGAGTCGTCTACCACCAGAATGCGTTTGCGGGTCAATTCTGCGGTGTGCCGATTGCGCCGATCAATACGCTCCAGACGCCCGGTGTTGAGCAACTTATCGACCGAACGCAGCATATCTTCAACATCAACAATCAGCACCGGCGAACCATCGTCCAGCAGCGCACCGGCCGAGATGTCCTGCACCTTGCCCAAGCGTGGATCGAGCGGCAGGACGACCAGAGTCCGCTCACCGATAAAGCGCTCAACGGCCACGCCATATACGGCGTCGCGCTCACGGATCACCACCACTTTGAGGGTTTCGTCATCGCTTTGGCTGGGCGGGCGCTGGAGCAACTGGCTGGCGGCCACCAGACCAACGTGCCGGCCTTCGTGCCAAAAGTGCTGACGCCCCTCGACTTGCACGATGTCATCCGGCAACAGGTCGCGCATACGCTCGATGTGCGCCAGCGGGAAGGCGTAGGCCTCGTCGGCCACTTCAACCACCAGGCTGCGCACCACCGACAAGGTTAGCGGCACTTCCAGCAGGAACCGGCTGCCCTGCCCTGCGGTTTGCTCCAGCACGATGGCACCGCGCAACAGGCGCACCATGTGTTGCACCGCATCCAGCCCGACGCCGCGCCCGGAGACTTCAGTCACCGTATCGCGCAGGCTGAACCCCGGCAGAAAGAGGAAGGTCAGGAGTTCTTCTTCGCTCAGTTGCGCCACCGTATCGGCGGTGGATAACTGGCGCTCGACGATGCTGCGACGCAAGCGTTCGAGGTCGACACCGGCGCCATCGTCGCTCAGTTCGACGGCAAGCAACCCGGCCTGATGCGACACCCGCAAGCGGATCGTGCCTTCCGGCTGTTTGCCCGCCAGCAAGCGTTGCTCGGGCGATTCAATCCCGTGGTCGACGGCGTTGCGCAGCAAGTGGGTGAGCGGCGCTTCGAGTTTTTCGAGGACATCGCGGTCAACCTGGGTTTTCTCGCCTTCGATTTCCAGGCGAATCTGCTTGCCCAACGCTCGACCCAAATCACGGACCATGCGCTCCTGGCCCACCAGCACATCGGCGAACGGGCGCATGCGGCAGGCCAGCGCGGTGTCATAGAGCAATTGCGCGCGCTGGCTGGTCTGCCAGCCGAATTCGTCGAGTTCGGCGGTCTGCTCGCTGAGCAAATGCTGCGACTCGGAGAGCACGCGCCGGGCCTCGTTCAGGGCCTCTTCAACCTCGTGCGTCAGGCCCACCACTTTGAGCTGCTCGTTGAGGGTATCCAGCGCCCGCAGGCTGGTGCTCTGCATGCGTTTAAGCCGATGCAGCGCCATCAGATACGGCTTGAGACGCTGGGTTTCGACCAGCGATTTACTCGACAGGTCGAGCAGGCTGTTGAGGCGCTCGGCGGTGACGCGCAACACCCGTTCGCCGCTTTCTGTCAGGCGCTGAGGCCGACGCGCAGGTTCGGGGGCCGGCTCGGCGGCCACTGAGGCCACCGGCTCTGGCTGTAGCAGCGGCTCGGGCTCAGGCAGAGGCTCGGGGGCCAGCAACAGTTGCGAGACGTCGAATTCCACGGGCGCGGCCCGTGGCGCCACCCGCCCGGAAGGATCCAGCAGTTCGTTGAGGTGCGCGACATACGCGTCGATATCGGCCGGGCCGACGTTGTCGCTGCCCGGCGTGGCGATGCGCATCAGTAGGTCAGTGCCCTGCAACAAAGCATCAATGTGTTCGGGATGCAGGCGCAAACGGCCTTCTTGCGCGCTGACCAGGCAGTCTTCCATCACGTGGGCCACGCTGACGCCCGCATCCACGCCGACAATCCGCGCTGCGCCCTTGAGCGAGTGGGCGGCGCGCATGCAGGCTTCCAGCTGGTCGGCCTGGGTTGGGTTGCGCTCAAGCGCCAGCAACCCCTCATTCAGCACCTGCGTCTGGGCCTCAGCCTCCAGGCTGAACAGTTCAAGCAGCGACGCGTCGCGCATTTGCTCGGGGGTCATGTCAGGCTCCGGGTAATTGCGCCAAGCAGTTGTTCTTCATCCAGCCAGCGCAGGCTGCGGCTTTTCCAGGCCAGCACACCCCGGGTGTATTTCGCGCTGGCATGCTCGCCCGACAGCGAGGCGGCGTTCAAAGCGCGTTCTTCAATGTTGTGGACACCGTCGACTTCATCTACCGGCAACACCACCGGGCCACCATGGGCGGCCACGATCAGCATGCGCGGCATCACCCGTTGCGAAGGGGTAATGGTCACCGTAGGGTCCAGCCCCAGCAGGTCAACCAGCGACAAACACGGCACCAGCGCACCGCGCACGTTGGCCACCCCTTGCAGGGCCCGCGAACGCTGGTGCGGCAACGAGTGAATGGCTTGCATGCGCGCCACTTCGTCGAGGCACACAGTGTTCAGGCCCAGCCATTCACCGCCCAGACGGAATACCACCAGCGAACGTGTGGCAACTTTTTGCTCAGCCATTGGCTGGGTGTTGTGCTCCTCAGGTTCTTGCTCAAACGAGTAGCGATCCAGCAAGCGCGTGGCGGCAGCGGAATACACCGCGCAATTGCGGCAATGGATGTGCTCCGGCAACTTCGGGCAGGACTTGTCGCCGAAGATGCCGATGCGGTTCCAGCAGTCATCAATGGTCTGGGCTTCGTCATGGATCAAGCCTTGGGCGAATAAACCTCTCATTGTTTGCGCTCACTGTGAACCGAACGTTCATGACGGGCAGCGCGCTCCTGCAAGCGCTGGGCGCCTGCTGCGTCACCTTGGGCAGCCAAGAGAGCGGCCAGGTGCGCCAGCGCTTCTGAATGCTGGGGTTCCAGGTACAGCGCCTTGCGATAGAAACTCTGCGCCTGCGCCGCTTGATCCTCAACATCGCTGAGCAGGCCCAGCCAGTAGAACACCTGAGCGTGGGGGCCATGCTGTTGCAAAAACTGCTCGCAAGCCTGGCGGGCGTCGCTGCTTTTGCCTTCGTTGGCCAACGCGGCAATGTGCGCCAGCAAGTCCGCCCCCGTGCACGCGGCGGGGGTTGGCGCGACAGGTATTGGCGCACGAGGTGCAAAGGGCCGTGGGGCAGACACCGGCGGCATCGGCCGCGGTGCAGGTTTGGGCAGCGGTCTGGGCTCAGCCAGCGCTGGCCGCGCAACAGGCACCGGCTCATGGCTGTGACAGAAGGCAAACGACTGCGGTGCACCGATCGAACGCATGCCCAGGCGGCCCAGCAGGCTGCCCTCGGCCGGGCCGATAAACAGTGCGCCGTCGTCACGGGTCAAGCGCTTGAGGATATCCAGCGCCTGATGCTGAGTCTTGAGGTCGAAATAGATCAGCAGGTTGCGACAGAACACAAAGTCATAAGGCAGGTGATGGCTGAGCAGCGTCGGGTCAAGCAGGTTGCCGACATGAAAAGTGACCTGCTCGTGCACCCGCTCAGCCAACTGATAACTGTCATTGACCGGGGTGAAATAGCGCTCACGAAAATCAATTTGCTGGCCGCGAAATGAGTTTTTTCCATACAGCGCCGACCGCGCCCGCGCCACCGATAACGGGCTGACGTCCAGGGCTTCGACCTTGAACTGATGCCCAACCAGACCGGCATCAAACAGGGCCATGGCAATCGAATACGGCTCTTCGCCGGTGGAGCACGGCAAGCTCAGAATGCGCAGGGTATGCAGGCCGCTGGTGTCGGCCAAACGCTGGCGGGCCAGACGGCCCAATGTGGCAAACGACTCGGGATACCGAAAAAACCAGGTCTCGGGCACGATCACCGATTCGATCAACGCCTGCTGCTCATCGTGTGAACACGTCAGGCGCTGCCAGTAGTGATCGTTGTCGGGCATGTTCAACGCAAGGCAACGCTGGCGCACGGCACGCTCGATAATCGCCAGGCCCACGGACGCAACATCCAGGCCAATGCGTTGCTTTAAAAAATCGTAAAAGCGCTGGTCGTCTCTCATGCGAGCCCCTCTGCGCTGGCGTCATCCAGGCTCGGAGGGAACAGCAGCGCGCACACCGCCGGGCTCAACAGGTCGTCGACATGGATCCACTGCAGCAAGCCCTGGGCATCCTCACGAACCGGCCCCAGGTACGGCGCGTCGCGGTTATCCAGGCCGTAGGGCTGAAAATCTGCCGGGTCGCAGCGCAAGGTCGCGTTGGCCTGCTCCAGCATCAGCCCCAGCAGTTTGCCACGAAAATTGACCAGCACCAGCCGCGTGCTGGTGCGGGCCACGGCTTCGTGGCCAAAGGTCATGGCGCTGATGTCGATGACCGGGACCATCTGCCCACGGTGCGCAAACACGCCAGCCACCCAGGCCGGGGCGTGAGCAATCGGTTTGAGCGGTAAACGCGCCAGCACCTCGACCACATCGGTCGCCGACAAGGCATAACGCTCATCCCCGATGTAGAACACCAGAAACAGGCGCTGGCTCGGCGCCACGGCGGCCGCACGCTTGGTTAAAAGTTCGCTCATCAGACTTTAAAACGCGAAACGCCACTGCGCAGCCCAACGGCAACCTGACTGAGTTCGTCGATCGCGAAGCTGGCCTGACGCAAGGACTCTACGGTCTGACTGCTGGCATCACCCAACTGCACCAGTGCCAGGTTAATTTGCTCGGCGCCGGTGGCTTGCGCCTGCATGCCTTCGTTGACCATCAACACGCGCGGCGCCAAGGCCTGAACCTGATGAATGATTTGCGACAGTTGCTCACCGACTTGCGTCACCTCGGCCATGCCACGGCGCACTTCTTCCGAGAACTTGTCCATGCCCATCACACCCGCCGACACGGCGGACTGGATCTCGCGCACCATTTGTTCAATGTCATAGGTGGCCACAGCCGTCTGGTCAGCCAGGCGACGTACTTCAGTGGCAACCACAGCGAAACCACGGCCATATTCACCGGCTTTTTCGGCTTCGATGGCGGCGTTGAGCGACAGCAGGTTGGTCTGGTCGGCCACTTTGACGATGGTGACGACCACTTGGTTAATGTTGCCGGCTTTTTCATTGAGGATCGCCAGCTTGGCATTAACCAGATCGGCAGCGCCCATCACCGAGTGCATGGTTTCTTCCATGCGCGCCAGGCCTTGCTGCCCGGAACCGGCCAGAATCGAAGCCTGATCGGCAGCCGAAGTTACTTCGGTCATGGTGCGCACCAGGTCACGGGAGGTGGCGGCAATTTCGCGGGAGGTCGCGCCGATTTCCGTGGTGGTGGCTGCGGTTTCTGTTGCCGTGGCTTGTTGCTGTTTGGACGTGGCAGCGATCTCGGTCACCGAGGTGGTGACCTGGACCGAGGACCGCTGGGCTTGAGATACCAGCGCGGTAAGCTCGGTCATCATGTCGTTGAAGCCGGTTTCGACGGCACCGAACTCGTCTTTGCGGTCCAGGTTCAAGCGTGAGCTCAAATCACCGGAGCGCATGGTTTCAAGGATCGAAACGATGCGCTGCATCGGCGACATGATCGCCTGCAACAACAGGTAGCCGCACAGCCCGGCAGCCAGCACAGCCACGATCAGCGAGATCACCATGCTGATTTTTGCCGTCGTCACTGCATTGGCAATGGTTTCGGTGGCGTGGTTGGCCTGCGTGCGGTTGGTATCAATGATGGTGTTGAGTTGCTTGCGCCCCGCGGCCCACAGCGGGGCCAGTTGCTCGTTGAGCATGGCATCGGCTTGCTCGGTTTTTTTGTCTTCGTAAAACTGCAGAACGCCAGACAACGCCTTGGTGTACTCACCGTGGATGCGCTCGAATTCATCAAACTCGGCGCGGTCCTGGTCATCAAAAATGGTGGTGCGGTAGTTGTCCAGCTCTTGGTTCATGCGGTCTTCGTAGCTGGCATACAGCTTACGGTCTTCGCTGGTCAAATCACGCTGAGTGGCCGAGCCGACCAGTTGCAGGGTCAGGACATAGCTGTCGACCCAGGCACTGCGCACCATCGAACTGTAATAGACCCCGGGAATCGAATCGGTGCGAACGGTCTCTTCGCTCGACTCAATCGACAGCAGGCGCGAGTAAGACGCGACAACCATCAGCAACATGATGGCGATGATCACCGCAAAGCTCGCCAAAATGCGTTGGCGTAACGTCCAGTTCTTCACAGTCTATCCTCGGGGCCATTCAAATGATGGAGGAGTATAGCCGAGGGCCAGCAAGGATTCTCACGGACGTTGAGACTGTTCTCACAGCAATTAGTAAAAAAACCTACAACACAGCTAACAGTGTAGGAGCGAGCTTGCCTCGCGATCTTTTCGACGTTTAAAAGATCGCGAGGCAAGCTCGCTCCTACAAGGGCAGTTAAACCTGAGCCTGTTTAACCTGCGCCTCCAGTTCAGCTTTTAGCCCCGGATCAAGCTTGAGTTGCTTGGCCAGTTCATCCAGATAAGCCCGTTCACCGAATGCCTCTTCATCCACCAGTATCAAGCTGGCAATGTACATTTCCGCGCCGATTTCCGGGGTGGTGGCCGCGCTGGCGACTTCGGCCGGGTCCAGCGGTTTGTTCAGTTCAAGTTGCAGCCATTGCTGCAGTTGCGGGTCGTGCTTGAGCTTGCTCAACTCGCCCTCGATCATTTGCCGCTCGCGATCGTCAATGTGACCATCCGCCTTGGCCGCCGCGACCAGGGCTTTGAGAATCGCCTGACTGTGTTCCTCAACCTGCACCGGCTCGACACGATCAATGGTTTGCGGCGGGTGTTCGGGGGCAGTGCCCTGGCTGGCCTGCCAGTTGCCGTAGGCTTTGTAGGCCAGTACGCCCAAGGCCGCCAAACCCCCATAGGTCAAGGCCTGGCCGCCGAACTTGCGGCCGCGCTTACTGCCCATTAACAGGCCCAGGACACTGGCCGCCATCGCCCCACCCCCTGCCCCCGAGAGCAGGCCGCCGAGCCCGCCCGCACCCAGCACATTGCCCAATCCCCCTTTATTGGCACTGGCGCCAGAAGCGTTGTTTGACGCACCGGTCTTTTTCTCCAGCAGTTCCTGGCCAGACTTCAGTAGTTGATCGAGCAGTCCACGGGTGTTCATCAGCAACCTCCTCGTAACGGGTTCAGGTAACAGGTCGGGTTTCAGTCGCGCAGGTCCGATTCATGAATCGGCTGATCGCGATGGGTCGCACGCTGGTACTGCGCGGGCCAGATCGCTTTTCTGCCGCCCAGATCATCATCGGCATGCAGCGGCCAGTACGGGTCACGCAAGAGTTCACGGGCCAGCAGAATCAAGTCCGCCTGACCGGTGCGCAAAATATGTTCGGCCTGCGCGGGTTCGGTGATCATCCCCACCGTGCCCGTAGCGATGGCCGCCTCCTTGCGCACGCGCTCGGCGAATCGGGTCTGGTAACCCGGCCCCACCGGAATTTCTGCCGAGGCCGCCGTACCACCCGACGACACGTCAATCAGATCAACCCCCAGCGCTTTCAGGCGCCGCGCCAGTTCAACCGTTTCGTCAGGGTTCCAGCCATCTTCGACCCAATCGGTGGCCGAGACGCGGACAAAGACCGGCAGTTCTTTAGGCCACACTTCGCGCACCGCTTCGGTCACTTGCAGCACCAGGCGGATGCGATTCTCGAATGAACCGCCGTACTCGTCGAGGCGCTGGTTGCTCAGCGGCGACAAAAATTGATGCAGCAAGTAACCGTGGGCAGCGTGCACCTCCACCACCGAAAAGCCGGCTTCGAGCGATCGTTTGGCGGCATCGATAAAGGCTTGAACAATGCCCTGGATCTGTTCTGTATCCAGTTGTTTGGGCGCGGTGTGATTGGGGTCAAAGGCAATGGGTGAAGGCCCGACCGGCACCCAGCCGCCCTCGTCCACTTTGACGCTGCCATGCTTGCCCAGCCAAGGGCGATGCGTGCTGGCCTTGCGCCCGGCATGCGCCAGCTGAATCCCCGCCACGGCGCCCTGGGCGCCCTGGGCGCGGATAAAGCGGGTGATGCGTTGCAGCGGCTCGATGTGTTCGTCGCTCCACAGCCCAAGGTCTTGAGCGGTGATTCGGCCATCGGGGGTCACCGCGGTGGCCTCGGTAAAAATCAGACCGGCACCGCCAACGGCCCGGCTGCCCAAGTGAACTAAATGCCAGTCATTGGCCAGCCCATCAACGCTGGAGTATTGGCACATTGGCGAGACCGCAATGCGGTTATTCAAGGTCAGTTGGCGCAGGGTGTAGGGTTCGAGCAGCAGACTCATGGGTCACCTCTCATTCCAGTGGGTAGGCTCCAGGCACTCCTTAGAGACTAGTCGACAACACTGGATGAGGTGGGGTTCAAATGAGGGCGCAGCTCCTGCAGCGTTATTGGTCAGCCAAAAGGGGGCAGGCGTTAGCGCGGTTCGATGTGAGCGATCATCAGTTGCACGGTTTCGTTGCCGCGAAACTCGTTGAGATCGAGTTTGTAGGCCAGTTCGACCCAGCGAATGGTCGGGTTGGGCCACACTTCGCGGTCTACACCAAAGGCAATGCCGTCCAGTTTGACGCTGCCGCACTCGGTCTTGAGCACGACTTTCAAATGCCGCTCGCCAACAATGCGCTGCTCGACCAACTGAAACACACCGTGGAACAGCGGCTCAGGGAAGTGCTGCCCCCACGGCCCGGCGTGGCGCAAAGCGCGCGCCAGTTCAAGGTGGAATTCTTCAATTGCCAAACTGCCATCAGACAACAACCGCCCGGTCAGGTCTTCTTCACGCAGTTGACGTCGGACTTCTTCGTCAAATGCTTTAGCAAACAGTGGGAAGTTGGCTTCAGGCAATGTCAGACCCGCTGCCATGGCGTGACCGCCGTATTTGCTGATCAACTCCGGGTGCTGCGCCGCGACCACGCTGAGCGCATCACGAATATGAAAGCCCGGTACCGAACGCCCGGAGCCCTTGAGCATGCCGTCACCGGCATCGGCAAAGGCAAAAGTCGGGCGGAAATAGCGCTCTTTGAGGCGCGAGGCAAGAATCCCGATCACCCCTTGGTGCCACTCCGGGTCGAACAGGCACAAGCCAAACGGCATGCTGTCCAGCGTCAATTCCTTGAGCTGGGCCAGCGCTTCACGCTGCATGCCTTGCTCAATGGACTTGCGGTCCTGGTTCATTTCGTCGAGCTGGGCGGCCATGTCTCGCGCCGCGTTGGGGTCGTCGGTGAGCAGGCACTCAATGCCCAGGCTCATGTCGTCCAGCCGCCCGGCCGCGTTCAGCCGTGGCCCGAGAATAAAGCCCAAGTCGGTAGAGGTAATCTTCGAATGATCGCGCTTGGCCACTTCCAGGATTGCTTTAAGCCCTGGCCGCGCCCGCCCGGCACGGATTCGCTCAAGGCCCTGATGCACCAGAATGCGGTTGTTGGCGTCCAGCGGCACCACGTCGGCTACGCTGCCCAATGCCACCAAATCGAGCAATTCGGCGATGTTGGGCGCTTTGACCGTTTGATACCAACCCAAGCTGTTCAAGCGTGCACGCAAGGCAATCAGTACGTAAAAGATCACCCCTACCCCGGCCAGCGCCTTGCTGGGGAACTCGCAACCCGGCTGGTTAGGGTTGACGATGGCATCGGCCGCCGGCAGTTCGTTGCCCGGCAAGTGGTGGTCGGTGACCAGCACGCTCAGCCCGGCTTTTTTCGCCGCAGCCACGCCTTCGACGCTGGATATCCCGTTGTCCACGGTGATCAGCAATTGCGGCGAACGGGTCAACGCCACTTCGACGATTTCGGGGGTCAGGCCGTAGCCGTACTCAAACCGGTTGGGCACCAGGTAGTCGACATGGGCGGCGCCCAGCAGACGCAAACCGAGCATGCCCACGGTACTGGCGGTGGCACCGTCGGCGTCAAAGTCACCGACGATCAAGATGCGCTGGCGCTGTTCAAGCGCCACTACCAGCAAGTCCACCGCCGCGTCGATGCCCTTGAGCTGCTGGTACGGGATCAACCGCGCCAGGCTCTTGTCCAGTTCAGCTTGTGATTGCACCCCCCGCGCGGCGTACAAACGCGTGAGCAGGGTCGGCATTTCGCCCAAGAAAGGCAGGGTTTCGGGCAGTGGACGAGGTTCGATGCGCATAACCGGGGGGATGTTCTCTTAAAGTGTTGAACCGAGTGAATTAACCGCGTTCGCCTTGCAGCCACTGCAACTGAACTTCGTGCTGGCCACGGTCGTCGGTCACGAACACGGTGCCTTCACTGATCATCACGTCCCACTTGATAACGCGTGGCATGTCTTTGGCCAGCACTTCCAGAACCTCTTGCGGAACGGCAGCGATGTTGACGTTTTTCAGGTTTTTGATCGCCGGGATGACCTTGCCTTCCCAGACGCGCAAGCTGCCATAGGCCAGCAAACTGGTGCGCTCGGTGCGGCGCGAGCACCAGGTCAGACGGTCGGCATCGGGCTGGCCGACTTCGATCCAGTGCAGAACACGGTCATCCAGGCTTTTTTCCCACAGCGCTGGTTCGTCTACATCTGAAAGGCCTCGGCCAAACGACAGATGCTCGTTGTACCAAAGGGCGTAAGCCAGAAGGCGCACAGCCATGCGCTCTTCGGTTTCCGAAGGGTGGCGGGCGATGGTCTGCTTGACGGTTTCATAGACCCCACGATCGAGATCGGTGAGGTTGAGTTCGAACTTGTAGGTCGTGGACGGCTGGGCCATGAACGGGCTTCTTGATACGGAGAAAGACGGCAAGTCTAACCGATCCGCCCATGGTCTGTGGGAGCGGGCTTGCTCGCGATGCAAACAACGCCGTCTATCTGAATCAGCGCGGTGATGTTATCGCGGGCAAGCCCGCTCCCACAGGACGTGGGGCCGCTACCTATGTTAAAACGCTGTTCTCGTTCGCTCTGCATAAGGACTCCGCATGTCGCTCGCCACCAAACCCCTTTCGGGCCTCAAGGTTATCGAACTGGGTACCCTGATCGCCGGTCCTTTTGCCTCGCGAATTTGTGCCGAATTTGGCGCCGATGTGATCAAGGTGGAATCACCCGATGGCGGCGATCCCCTGCGTAAATGGCGCAAGCTGTATGAAGGGACCTCGCTGTGGTGGTTCGTGCAGGCGCGCAACAAGAAATCCCTGACGCTGAACCTCAAGCACCCCGATGGCCTGAACATCCTCAAGGAGCTGTTGGCCGAGGCCGACATCCTGATCGAGAACTTCCGCCCTGGGGTTCTGGAAAAACTGGGTTTGGGCTGGGACGTGCTGCACGCCTTGAACCCCAAACTGGTGATGGTGCGTTTGTCGGGCTTCGGGCAGACCGGGCCGATGAAAGACCAGCCCGGTTTTGGCGCGGTGGGTGAGTCCATGGGCGGGTTGCGCTACATCACCGGTTTTGAAGATCGCCCGCCCGTGCGCACCGGCATTTCGATTGGCGACTCGATTGCCGCGCTGTGGGGCGTCATTGGCGCCTTAATGGCATTGCGTCATCGTGAAGTGAATGGCGGCCTGGGCCAAGTGGTGGATGTGGCGCTGTACGAAGCCATTTTCGCCATGATGGAAAGCATGGTGCCGGAGTTCGATGTGTTCGGCTTTATTCGCGAGCGCACCGGCAATATCATGCCGGGCATCACGCCCTCCTCGATTCACACCAGCAAGGACGGCAAGCACGTACAGATTGGCGCCAATGGCGACGCCATTTTCAAACGCTTCATGCTGATTATTGGCCGCGAAGACCTGGCGAACGATCCGCAACTGGCCAGCAACGATGGCCGGGATGCCCGCCGTGACGAGCTGTACGGCGTGATTGACCGCTGGGTTGCCTCGCTGCCGCTGCAAACCGTGCTTGATCACCTGAACACGGCAGAAGTCCCCGCCAGCCGCATTTTCTCGGCCGAAGACATGTTCACTGACCCGCAATTTTTGGCCCGCGAAATGTTCTTGCAGGCCAAACTTCCTGACGGCAAAGCGTTCAAAATGCCAGGCATCGTGCCTCGGCTTTCAGACACGCCAGGGTCAGCCGAGTGGGTAGGACCGGAGCTGGGCGCTCATAATCAGGAGGTCTTGGCTGATTTGGGCTACGACGCCAGCGCCATCGTTAAATTGAAACAGGCAGGCGCGATTTAACCGTTAAGCCGTTTTAAGGACCGCCAAGGAGACAGGCCCAATGACCAAGCGCTGGAAATGGCGAGGCATCTGCGCGGGGTTGATAACCTCAGCGATGTTTTTTTGCACGCCCGGCGCGCTGGCGGCCGAAAAACTCATTTGGCTGGTGCGCGACCTCCCACCAATGGCAGTGCACGATGGCCCGAACAAGGACCAAGGCATCATCGATCGCTTGCTGCCGGTGCTGATCGCCAACATGCCGCAGTATGAGCATGTCATCCAGCGGGTCAATCGGGCCCGTTCCCTGCAAATGCTAGAAGGGCAAGAGCTGGCCTGCGATCCAATGCTGGTGTGGAATCAGAGCCGTGCCCTGCACATTGTCTATTCAAGCCCGATTTTCGGTTTACGCAGTAACGGGCTGGCCATTCGCCGTACGGATGAACAACTGATCGCGCCGTTTGTGCATGACCAGGCCGTCGACTTGCCTGCCCTGCTGAGCGCTCAGTCCGTCAAGCTCGGTCTGGTGGCCAAACGCAGTTACGGGGTCTGGATTGACGATCAATTGTCAAAAAGCCCGAGGGATCCACTTTTTATCCATTACGGCAACGATGCGATAGGCAGCCTGTTGCAAATGCAACACGCCGGACGCCTGCCGACGCTGCTGGGCTATTGGCCAGAGATTCAGTCAAAGGCCAAGCAATATGGCCTTTCATCCAAGGCGCTGGCTTTTTACCCGATCCAGGGTGCCCCGGCCTACCAAACCATCTACGCAGGGTGCACAAAAACTCCGCAAGGGCAAAAAGCCATTGCCGACATCAATACGGTACTGGGACATCTGCCCCGGGATTCAATTGCGTCTGCGCAGACCTTTTGGATACAGGCCGACCAAGCCGATGATGGCCGTGCCTCTGCCCCGCTCCCGGTGCAAGAACCGACGGTGCCCTGACAAAAAAAGCACAAAAAAAACCCCGAGCAGTGGGGAGACAACTCGGGGTTTAACAAGGTCATGATGACCTGCTCAGCAAGCTACAAGTCTCGGAGCAAAAGACTTGATCTTGCTGATGAAAAATCTGACATAGCTAACGCTACAAAGGTTCCCGATACGCAGGATCAATTTTCACTTCATGCGCCAGCCCGTGCGCCATAAGCATCCAGCAAGCGTCCGAGGCCGTTAACGGTCACGGGTTTGGGCAAATACCCCAACACCTCCAAACCTTCCTCGCGGGCCGTACGTACTGCGCTTTCAACTACGTGTGGCGCGGCGCAACTGAGAATAATCAGCGCCTGGGCTTCGCGCTTGGTCGCCAACTCACGAATCAACTCAATCCCGGACAACCCTTCCAGATGCAAATCACAAATAGCCAGGTCAATGCCCTCGCATTTGGCCAATGAGCAACGGGCAGACTCGACACTCTCGGCAGCCAGCACGTCAAAAATGCGAAAGGCGTTCAACATTTGGTGTAGCACCATGAGTTGAAATGGATTGTCTTCAAGAATCAGAACTTTCATTGAGCGCATAAAGGGCCTTGGAAGAGTTCGCGCACTATTGGCAAGGGGACCGACTTTAGTGCGATTGCCTAAGAATCGACATAAGACAAATCCTAAATCGATGTAGGCCAATTCATAAAAACAAAACTAATTGATGCCGCCTTTAACCCTGATACCTGTCCATCAAGGGGCATGAGAGTGGGCTAACCGCGAGTGATTGACCAGCGATGCAACCTGGATCAAAAACACCGCTAGACAAGATCATATCTGCGGTGGCTAACCGTTCACCCCCATTTTTGGCGTCTTGGACAGGTCAAACCAGCCTCCCACCACCCCTTCCAAATGACCTGAGCCCGAGTAAAAAGGCACAACCCAGCAACACACCTCACCACCGGCCGTTTTGAAGGCCTGGCTGCGCTTTTGATAAAAAGGCTTGCGGTTACGAAGCACCGACATCAACTCAGCATGAAACTGCTCTGCGATTTCAACGGATAAAAACGGCACTTCCGTCATGCGCCGCCCGTGAATCAGTTCTAGCCGGGTCGAAAAAAAGTCTTCGTAAGTGCGGTTACAGGTGATGACTTGTCCTTCAAGCCCCTTCACAAAAATCGGACAGGGGATCGCATCAAAGAAGCGTTGCCCAAACCCCAGGCGGGCGCTTAAAGCACTCTCGGCCAAGCGTGCAATGCGCAACTGGTTTACCAGGCGTCGGTTCCACATCACCAGGACTCCCCCCAGGCCAATAGCGCCTGCCAGCCCCCCGTACAACAACGGTAATATCGACACCTGCGGTTCGACCGGCATTTTCTTGAGGTCATGCAACCACTTGTGCCGCAGTGCCTGCATATCAGTCATGGGGATGGCCTCTAAACCCTTGTTCAGTATGTCGAGCAATTCCGGGAACTGATCCGCAACCGAAAAGTTATCGGAGGCCCAGCGACCATCGACACTTCGGCCTACTTTCAAGTGCCTGGCCGGGTGCAGATACGCCTGTGTTTCATTCTGGATCGTGGCCAGCGCTTCGCCTTGCTCAACCAGATCACGTGCCTGCGCATAGTTCTCGACACTGCGCAGGATGATGTCGGGGTAGTTGCGCCGAATCATTGATTCCAGCGCATGCCGGGCCGGCAGCGCCAAGACCTTGCCCGCGAGTTGATCCAGAGAACTCAGGCGAAAGTCATTGTTACGCACGACGAAGACCCAAGGAGCGCCGCCATAAGAATAGGTGAAATTAAGATACGCCTGACGCTCGGCATTCTTGGCCAGGGTGGTATTCATCTGCGCCTTGCCGCTTTTGAGCATTTCCAGGGTTTGCGCTGTTGAGGCGCTTTCTTGATGGACAAACTGCAACCCGGTCATATGGGAAATACGCGCCAGAATATCTGCGTTCAAGCCCTCCCAGCGCTGCTCACCGTTTTTAAAGACATACGGCGGGTATTGCTGAGAGGCAACCATGACCACCGGATTTTGCTTGATCCAGGCGTGCTCGCGAGGCAGCAGCTGTATGTGCTGCTGGCCAATAGCGCCCAGATGCCCTGCGTGCCAGCGCGAAAGGATCACATGGCCCATTTCGTCATCCAGGCTGTTCAATGCGCGATCAATCAAGGCCTGCAACTGCGAATCACCGCGGCGCACGGCAAAGGCAAAACCTGACTCAGGCAAAGCGCTCTGCCCCAAAACACGCAAGCTGGAGTAAGACCGCAGCGTCTTGAAGCCCCGGACAATGATTTCATGTGCAACCAGCGCATCAATGTCGCCTTCATTGAGCGCTTCTAGCGCACTGTGCAAGGTGGGGGTGAGGATGATCTCGCTGTCGGGGTAGAACGCATCGGCAACGTGTGCATCGACCTCGCCGTCGAGAAAGCCGATTTTTTTGCCTGCCCAGTTCCCGTCGGGCGCTGCTGCTTCTTTGCCCACCATCACTGAGCGATCGGTCATGTATTCATTTGAGAACAGCAGGCCTTCAATACCGCGCTCGTAGCCGGTGGCGCTGGTCAGAATGTCGATTTTGCCCGAGAGCAGCGCTGCCACTGCCTGGTCACGCTTGCTGAACCCCAACACTTCAACCGTGACCCCCAGCTTGTCCCGCACCAGGCTGAGGTAATCGGCACTGATGCCCTGATAACGGTTGCGCTCGTTGGCGATGTCCATGGGGGCGTAATCGCCAATGGATATGCCCACGCGTAGCCGACCGCGCTCCTCCAGCCAGTGCTGTTGCTCGTAATCAAGCACCAGCGGCTTGAGGTCGATAAAGCTTTTCGGCAGCCGGAACGGCAAGCCTTGGGCTGCCTGGGTGCTGGTAGTGACGCTCACCAGCGCGATGCAGAGTACCCGCAACATCCATGATTTCAGCACGTGGGCAAAACGTGACATGACAGCCTCCTTGACCGGCTACTCGCCAGCATACGGAGGCGAAAACCGAGCAAGTTTGCCACGCACCCACAAAAAAGCCCGTCAGATGACGGGCTTAAAAGTACGTAAGAAAAAGACCCTTAGAGGGCTTTCCCACGGTTGCCATGCTGGCTGACAAAGGCCTGAACGGCTTTAAGGTCATTGGCCAAAACGGTGTAACGCTCTTCTCGCTCAAACAAGTCGGAAAGGTGAGCAGGAAGCTCCAGTGCTTTTCCTACACCCGCTTTCTCAACAGCCTCGGGGAACTTGACCGGATGCGCTGTCCCCAGAATAACCATCGGGATATCCAGGCTGCGACGGCACTCACGGGCCGCCTTCACGCCGATGGCAGTGTGCGGATCGAGTACTTCGCCGGTTTCAGCGAACACCTGGGCGATGGTGTCGCAGGTTTGCTCGTCGTTGACCGCCAACGAGTCGAACAGACGGCGAGCTTCAGTCCAGCGATCGTCTTCCACGCTGAAGGTGCCGGTTTGCTTGAACGCGTCCATCAGGCCCGCAACCGCGGCGCCATTGCGGCCATGCAGGTCGAACAGCAGGCGTTCGAAGTTCGACGACACCATGATGTCCATGGACGGCGACAGGGTCGCGTGCAGGGTCTCTTTGGCGTACTGGTTGCCGCTCATGAAGCGGTGCAGGATGTCGTTGCGGTTGGTGGCAACGATCAACTGATTGATCGGCAAGCCCATATTGCGCGCCAGGTAGCCGGCGAAAATATCGCCAAAGTTACCGGTCGGCACCGAGAACGACACTGAACGGTGCGGGCCGCCCAGTTGCAGGGCTGCGTGGAAGTAGTAAACGATCTGGGCCATGATGCGTGCCCAGTTGATCGAGTTCACGGCGACCAGGCGCGTGCCCTTGAGGAAGCCCTGATCAGCAAAGCTGGCCTTGACCATTTCCTGGCAGTCATCGAAGTTGCCTTCGATGGCGAGGTTGTGGATGTTGTCGCCAAATAGAGTGGTCATTTGACGACGCTGTACTTCCGACACCCGGTTGTTCGGGTGCAGGATGAAAATATCCACGTTCTCGCAGTGCTTGCAGCCCTCGATGGCCGCCGAGCCGGTATCGCCCGACGTTGCGCCAACAATGACCACGCGCTCGCCACGCTTGGCCAGCACGTAATCCAGCAAACGCCCCAGCAATTGCAGGGCAAAGTCCTTGAACGCCAGCGTAGGGCCGTGGAACAGCTCAAGTACCCACTCGTTGCCATTGAGCTGACGCAGCGGTGCAACCGCGCTGTGAGCAAAGGCGCCGTAGGTTTCTTGGAGGATTTTTTTGAAATCGGCATCAGGAATGCTGCCGGTGACAAACGGGCGCATCACCCGGAATGCCAACTCGTGATACGGCAGGCCTGCCCAGGAAGCGATTTCTTCCTGAGTAAAGCGCGGCAGGTTTTCCGGCACGTACAGACCGCCATCGCTGGCCAGACCGGCCAACAGAACATCTTCAAAATTCAGGGCCGGTGCCTGGCCACGGGTGCTGATATAGCGCATTGGTTCAAACCTTCGGTTTGAGCGGCAAGCAGTTCAGCAGCAAGCGACAAGTAAAGCCAGCGTGGCCTTTAACTTGCGGCTTGCAGCTTACCGCTTACCGCTGCTTCATTAATTGAGACTTTCTACGCGGATGCGAACGACCGGACCTACAACACCTTGCAACGCTTCAAGCGCAGTGATGGCGTCATTGATGTGCTGCTCGATAACACGGTGAGTCAGCAAAATCATTGGCACCAGACCGTCATGCTCTTCGGCTTCTTTCTGCATGATCGATTCAATGTTAATACCGCGCTCCGACAAGATGCTGGCCACTTGAGCCAGGACGCCCGGATGGTCTTTGGCCTGGATGCGCAGGTAGTAAGCACTCTCACACGCTTCGATCGGCAGGATCGGGTGAGCAGACAGCGCGTCCGGCTGGAAGGCCAGGTGCGGCACGCGGTTCTCCGGGTCGGAGGTCATGGCGCGCACCACGTCAACCAGGTCAGCCACCACCGAGGAGGCGGTCGGTTCCATGCCGGCGCCAGCGCCGTAGAACAGGGTCGAACCTGCCGCGTCACCATTGACCATCACCGCGTTCATCACGCCATTGACGTTGGCGATCAGGCGATCAGCCGGGATCAGGGTCGGGTGAACCCGCAGCTCGATGCCGCTGGCCGTGCTGCGCGCAACGCCCAGGTGCTTGATGCGATAGCCCAGGGCTTCTGCGTAGTTCACGTCAGCCGTGGTCAGCTTGGTGATGCCCTCGGTGTAGGCTTTGTCGAATTGCAGCGGAATGCCGAAAGCAATCGACGCCAGAATCGTCAGTTTGTGCGCCGCATCAATGCCTTCAACGTCGAACGTCGGGTCTGCTTCGGCATAGCCCAACGCTTGCGCTTCGGCCAGCACGTCTTCAAACGTACGGCCCTTTTCGCGCATTTCGGTGAGGATGAAGTTACCGGTACCGTTGATGATGCCCGCCACCCAGTTGATGCGGTTGGCCGACAAGCCTTCACGAATCGCCTTGATCACCGGAATACCACCGGCAACCGCTGCTTCGAACGCAACGATCACGCCCTTTTCCTGAGCCTTGGCGAAGATCTCGTTACCGTGCACGGCAATCAGCGCCTTGTTGGCGGTGACCACGTGCTTGCCGTTTTCAATGGCTTTGAGCACCAGTTCACGGGCGATGGTGTAACCACCAATCAGCTCGATAACGATGTCAATTTCAGGGTTGGTGGCAACAGCGAAAACATCGTTGGTAATGGGGGTACCGGTAATGTCGCACTGAGGGTTTGGCGTACGCAGAGCAATTTGCGCAACCTGGATGCCACGCCCGGCACGGCGGGCAATCTCCTCGGCGTTACGCTTTAGTACGTTAAAGGTACCGCCACCGACGGTCCCGAGCCCACAGATACCTACTTTGACCGGATTCACGCTGAACTCCCCATAAAACGGCCGACTCAAGGTCGGCCGTGGAAAACAACCGTGGACTGCCACGGTTCTCTATTAATAGCCGGGCAGCTGAAGTGCCCGGCCATGATCGTTACCGGCTTAGCGTAACGACGCAGGATTATTTAACACTGAGTGCCAGCTTGCCAACCTGCGCAGCAGGCTGATAACCCGGAATTACCTGGCCATCGGCAAGTACGATGGCCGGTGTGCCGTTGACCCCGATGGACTGCCCCAGGGCAAATTGCTTGGCAACCGGGTTGGCGCATTTCGGCGCGTTGACGGTTTTGCCGTCGGTCATCTTGTCCATGGCGCTTTTCTTGTCCGTGGAACACCAGACCGCCTGTAGCTGTTGGTCACCCGGCGAACCCAGGCCCTGGCGCGGGAACGCAACATAGCGCACTTCAATCCCCATTTTGTTCAGTTCGGGGATTTCGGCGTGCAATTTATGGCAATACGGGCAGGTGGTGTCGGTGAAGACGGTGATATGCGACTTGGTTTCACCGACCGCAGGGTAAACGACGGTTTCGGCCACCGGAATACCATTGATCAGTTTGGCAACGCCATCACGCTCGGCCTTTTCGGTGAGGTTGACCGGCTTGCCGTCCTTGAGCTGGAACATGTAGCCCTGCACGATGAACTGGCCATCAGCGCTGGCATACAGCACGCGGCTGCCCTTGAGCTTGACTTCATACAGGCCCGCCATCGGGCTTGCGCTGATGCTCTCGATCGGAACATCCAGTTGCAGCGTATCAAGGCTTTTGCGAATGGCTTGTTCGGCGCCGGTATCGGCGAAAGAAAACGTACTGACCAACGCAATGGCTGCGGCGGCAAAAATCTGGGTCACGCGCATGGGAACTCCTGAAGGCGGACAAACGGCCAAGCCTGATACCACGGTGTAAAAACGGGTTTTGGCGGCTCGCTTTCGAAACCGGCAAAGCCTACCACAGATGGCTTGCCGGGCCGACGATCAACTGACGTCCAGCTAGCCTCGCGGATGGTGCTGGGCGTGCAGATCTTGCAAGCGAGCGCGGGCCACGTGGGTGTAAATCTGCGTGGTGGACAGGTCGCTGTGCCCCAGCAGCATCTGCACCACGCGCAAATCAGCGCCATGGTTGAGCAAATGGGTGGCAAAGGCGTGCCGCAACGTGTGCGGAGACAGCGATTTTTCGATCCCGGCCACCATGGCCTGATGCTTGATGCGGTGCCAGAAGGTCTGGCGGGTCATTTGCTCGCCGCGCAGGCTGGGGAACAGCACATCGCTGGGGCGGCCGTTCAGCAACTCGGCACGGCCATCGCGCAGGTAGCGCTCAACCCAGACAATCGCCTCCTCGCCCATCGGCACCAGCCGCTCCTTGCTGCCCTTGCCCATCACCCGCAGCACGCCCTGGCGCAGATTCACTTGCTCCAGGGTCAGGCTGACCAACTCGGTCACCCGCAACCCGCAGGCATACAGGACTTCAAGCATGGCGCGGTCACGCTGGCCGATGGCTTCACTCAGGTCTGGCGCGGCGAGCAAGGCTTCTACGTCTGCTTCTGACAGTGACTTGGGCAAAGGCCGGCCTAACTGCGGCATATCGACCTGCAAGGTCGGGTCAACGGCTATAAGCTTTTCACGCAAGAGATAGCGATAGAAACCCCGTGCACCAGACAAAAAGCGTGCAGTCGAGCGCGGCTTGTACGCCTGGTCGAGGCGCCAGGCCAGATGATCAAGGATCAACTCGCGCCCGGCATCGATCAACTCGATACCGCGTTCCTGCAACCAGCCATTGAACAGCGCCAGGTCGCTGCGATATGCATCGCGGGTGTTGTCCGACAGGCCTTTTTCCAGCCATAAGGCATCCAGAAAGCGGTCGATAAGCGGGTTGTCGATGGCAGGCATTGGCACTCGTACAGCACGGCCAGTGAGCCGCGCACAAATAAAATGTGAATTGAAAAAGCGGCCGCTAGTCTTTCATAGGCAGCCTGCGCGATAAACCATCAGTTTTTACGGGACTACGTATGACCGAACAACAGATTTTGCTGTCTTTCGGCGGTATCGGCCTTGCCGCACTGGCGTCCCAGTGGCTGGCCTGGCGGCTCAAGCTGCCGGCCATCCTGTTTTTGCTGCTGACCGGTATTTTGGTAGGCCCCGTGCTGGGCTGGCTCGACCCGCAAGCGCTGTTTGGCCCGCTGCTGATGCCGCTGGTTTCTCTGGCGGTGGCGTTGATTCTGTTTGAGGGCAGCCTGACCTTGCATCTGTCCGAATGGCATGAGATCGGCAGCGTGGTGCACCGTTTGGTGACCATAGGCGCCCTCGCGACCTGGGCCGTGATCACCCTGGCTACCCATTGGCTGCTGGGCTTTGACTGGCTGCTGGCCCTGTTGTTCGGCACCCTGACCCTGGTCACCGGACCGACCGTGATAGAACCGATGCTGAGGGTGGTGCGACCCAAAGCGTCGATTGCCAACATCCTGCGCTGGGAAGGCATCGTTATTGACCCGATTGGCGCCCTGCTCGCCGTGGTGGTTTACAGCTTTATCATCGCCCGCGCCAGCGACAATGGCCTGAGCCAAAGCTTGCTGACATTTGCCGGGGTCATCGTCTGCGGCAGCCTGTTCGGCATTATCGGCGGCTGGATCATGGGCCAGATCGTGCGCAAGCAATGGTTGCCGGAATACCTGCAAAGCCTGGCGACGCTGGCCGGGGTGCTGGGGGTTTTTATTGCGGCCAACCAGGTGATGCATGAGTCCGGGCTGCTGGCGGTCACGCTCATGGGCATGTGGATGGCCAACATGAAGGGCGTCGATGTGCGCAACATCCTGCACTTCAAAGAAAACCTCAGTGTGTTTCTGATTTCTGGCCTGTTTATTCTGCTGGCCGCACGTCTGGACTTGCACGCCATGATCGGTCTGGGGCCTGCGGTACTGGTCTTGCTGTTGATTATTCAGCTGGTTGCCCGCCCTTTGAATGTGCTGCTGTCCACGGCGGGCTCAAAACTCAACTGGCGCGAACGCGCCTTGCTGGCGTGGATCGCGCCGCGCGGGATTGTCGCAGCGGCCGTGTCGGCGATTTTCGCGATCCGGCTCAACGAGGCGGGGCATGAAGGCGCGCTGTTGCTGGTGCCGCTGACCTTCGCGGTGATCATTGGCACCGTGGTGCTGCAAAGTGCAACGGCACGGCCGCTGGCGCGCCTGCTTAAAGTCGCAGAACCGCCCCCCAGCGGTTTTTTGATCGTCGGCGCCAACGGCCCGGCCCGGGCCATCGGCAAAGCCCTTCAACAGCAAGGCAGCCGCGTGGTACTCACCGACTCCAACTGGGAGAACATCCGCGCTGCGCGCATGGACAACTTGCCCACTTACTTTGGTAATCCGGCCTCACAACATGCGGAGACTCATCTGGATCTGGTGGGGCTTGGGCATTTACTGGCATTGTCGGCGTCTGGCGAGCTGAACACCTTGGCCGCGGTACGCTTCGCCCATGAGTTTGGCCCGCGCCGGGTGTTTGCACTGGCCAACGGCCAAGAACACCGCCGTTCTGACAAGCATCGCGCCAGCCATGAATACCGGGGGCTTGCGTTGGGCAATCCGGCGCTGACCTACGGGCAATTGGCCAGCGAACTGAGCCAGGGCGCCGAGATGTACAGCACCACGCTGACCGACAATTTCACCTGGGAGGATTACCAGACGTTGCACGGCAAACGCGCCACCCTGCTGTTCGCCCGTGACAGCACGGGCTGGGTGCATGTGGTGACACCCGAAAGCGAATTGAAACCGGGCGCAGGGTGGACGTTGCTGGCGTTGATCAGGCAGGACGCCTGAATGGATTACGGCTGCTGCGCAGCCGGACGTAGCCTCGCAAGGCTCGTCAACTGCTACGGACGGAGTACACCCGTAGATGGCGGTCCTGCGGCCCGCATCGCAGCCTCGTACCTCGTCAGCGACTACACAATCTGTAGGAGCGAGCTTGCTCGCGATCTTTTGATCTGCAAATGGTTTTACGGCTGCTACGCAGCCGGACGTAGCCTCGCAAGGCTCGTCAACTGCTACGGACGGAGTACACCCGTGGACGGCGGTCCTGCGGCCCGCATCGCAGCCTCGTACCTCGTCAGCGACTACACAATCTGTAGGAGCGAGCTTGCTCGCGATCTTTTGATCTGCAAATGGTTTACGGCTGCTGCGCAGCCGGACGTAGCCTCGCAAGGCTCGTCAACTGCTACGGACGGGGTACACCCGTGGACACATCTGTAGGAGCGAGCTTGTCTCGCGATCTTTTGATCTGGCTTTGACGTCGCGGACCTAATACCCCGGCAACACCGGCACCGGGCGTTTGGCATCGTCGATGGCGACAAAACTGAACAAGCCCTGGATCGCCAGTTCACGACCATCACTGCTCATGCTCTCGACATACACTTCAACTTCAACCTTGAGGCTGGTGTTGCCCACTTTCACGACACGACCAATCAATTCAACAATCGAACCCGCTGCGATCGGGTGGTTGAAATCGATACGGTCAGTCGAAACGGTCACTAACGGTAAACGGCAGAAACGAGTCGCGGCGATGAACGACACTTCGTCCATCCAGGCCAGCGCTGTGCCGCCAAACAAGGTGTTGTGGTGATTGGTGGTCGAAGGGAATACCGCTTTGGTAATGCTGGTGACGGATAAATCTGTACGACGTTGGATCTCTTGCTCGCGCGAAGTCATGCTTTTTACTACCCACAACTGGACAAAGGTCTGACAAATTTCAGGCAACAAAAAAGCAGCCCGAAGGCTGCTTTTTTCTGCATCGGGAAGCTGGACTTAAGCCAGTTTTTCCTTGATGCGAGCTGCTTTACCGGACAGGTCACGCAGGTAGTACAGCTTGGCTTTACGAACGTCACCGCGACGCTTCACAGCCATGCTGTCGATTTGCGGGCTGTAGGTCTGGAAAGTACGCTCTACGCCAACACCGTTGGAGATTTTACGAACAGTGAAAGCACTGTTCACGCCACGGTTACGCTTGGCAATCACTACACCT
>Ga0302347_1000439_pt1 | contig 67005 bp, 47 predicted proteins | sample PhyWR1_FD_202178 | JGI IMG/M metagenome (GOLD analysis project Ga0302347, IMG submission 202178) | Leaf surface microbial communities from wheat plants in UC Gill Tract Community Farm, Albany, California, United States - DLSL W.R1 (v2)... | ecosystem: Host-associated > Plants > Phyllosphere >... | reverse complement strand
CCCTGCGGCTGGGCAAGCGCTACTTTCCTGCCGACGCACGGAGTCATTGAGTCATGAGCACGATCCGACACATCCTGCTGTTGATCCTCGGTTCCGGCCCGGCCGGCTGGACCGCCGCCGTCTACGCCGCGCGCGCCAACCTCAAGCCCGTCGTGATCACCGGCCTGCAGCAGGGCGGCCAGCTGATGACCACCACCGAGGTGGACAACTGGCCTGGAGATGCACACGGCCTGATGGGCCCGGACCTGATGACCCGCATGCAGGCGCATGCCGAGCGCTACCTGGATGCAGTCAAAATCTCCGATCAACAGCAGCGTAAGAACGCCGCCTGAGCGCGGCGGCGCGAGGGAGCACAGATGGACAGCGTTGATGTGGTGGTAATTGGAGGTGGCCAGTCGGGTCTTTCAGCCGGCTATTTCCTGCGTCGCAGCGGGCTGTCCTATGTGATTCTCGATGCACAAGCGTCGCCCGGCGGCGCATGGCAGCATGCGTGGCAATCGCTGCATCTGTTTTCCCCGGCGGGCTGGAGCTCCATTCCCGGATGGCCCATGCCCGCCAGCCAAGGCCCCTACCCTGCGCGTGCGGAGGTGCTGGCCTACTTGGCGCAGTACGAACAGAAATATGCGCTGCCGATCATTCGCCCCATCGGCGTGCAACGAATCACCCGCGTCGGCGAACGGCTGCGGGTGGAGGCCAGCGACGGTCGGCAATGGTTGGCGCGGGCGGTGATCAGCGCCACCGGAACATGGGGAGAACCCTACACGCCCGAGTACGAGGGGCTGGACTCCTTTGCCGGGATCCAGCTGCACTCTGCCCACTACAGTACCGCCACGCCTTTTGCCGGAATGCGGGTGGCCATCATGGGCGGTGGCAATTCCGGTGCGCAGATTCTGGCTGAAGTATCGATGGTGGCTGAAACCACCTGGATCACCCAGCACGAACCGGCTTTCTTGGCCGATGACGTCGATGGCCGCGTGCTGTTCGAACGCGCCACTGAGCGATGGAAGGCGCAGCAAGAAGGCAGGGAGCCCGAGCTGCCGCCAGGTGGTTTCGGCGACATCGTGATGGTGCCGCCGGTGCTCGACGCGCGGGCGCGAGGGGTACTCGCCGCGGTCCCACCGCCTGCCCGCTTCTCCCCCGCCGGCATGCAATGGGCCGATGGCACCGAACGGCCGTTCGATGCGGTGATCTGGTGCACCGGCTTCCGCCCGGCGTTGTCCCACCTGAAGGGTTTGGACCTTGTAACCCCGAAGGGCCGGGTGGAGGTCGACGGCAGCGGCCTGCGCGCGGTGGCGATGCCCTCAGTCTGGTTGTTGGGATACGGGGATTGGAATGGTATGGCCTCTGCCACGCTGATTGGGGTCACGCGTTACGCACGCGAGGCCGTCAGGCAGGTCACTGACTATTGCGTACCCAATGACATCTAGCGAAGACCCGTGTCGACAGTAGCCCCGGCGCTGCTTGCCCGTTTCAGCGAACAGGGGGAGCAGTTGATCCCTGCCGTGTCCCACTGATGTCTGACCGCCATCGACGCCCTGGCCATCCTTGGCCATGCGCCTGTGCTGAAATCAAGCCGATGCTTTCGCGGCAATCTTGATCGACTTGACGTTCACAAACTCCTTCAGACCTTCCGGACCGTGCTCGCGACCATAGCCCGACGCCTTCACACCACCAAACGGAAGCGCTGGCGATGCCACGTCGAAGGTGTTGATGAAGATCATGCCGGTGTCGAAGTACTTGGTGGCCAGCTCCCGGGCACGCTGCACGTCGCGGCTGAAGATGCCGCCGCCCAGGCCGTAGCGGCTGTCGTTGGCGATGCGCATCGCATCCTCATCGTTCTCGGCGCGGATGATGGCCGCAGCAGGGCCGAACAGCTCATCTTCGTAGGCCACCTGCCCCGGCGCCACATCCGCCAGCACCGTGGCCGGGTAGAACCAGCCGGTGCGGTCTGGTACTTCGCCGCCAACCACCAGACGTGCCCCCTGGGAGACACTCTTGGTCACCTGTTCGTGCAGCTTGTCGCGCTGCGCCTTGGAGACCATGGGGCCGAGCTGGGTGTCGTCGGCATTCGGATCGCCCATCCGGATCGCTTCGAACGCCTTTGCATAGCCGCTGACGAAGGCGTCGTAGTTCTTCTTTGTCACGATGAAGCGCTTGGCATTGACGCAGGTCTGCCCGTTGTTGAACAGGCGGCCTTTCACACAGGTCGCCACCGCCAGATCCAGGTCGGCATCGTCCAGCACCAGATAGGCGTCGTTGGAGCCCAGCTCAAGCACGGTCTTCTTGAGGGCCGCGCCGGCCTTGGCCGCCACGGTGCGCCCCGCCGCCTCGCTGCCGGTCAGGGTCACCGCGCGCACCAGATCGTTTTCCACGATGTCATTGGATTGGTCGTGGCTGATCAACAGCACCCCGAACAGCCCCTTGGGCAGCCCGGCGCTTTCGTAGATATCACGCAGCAGCAGCCCACTGCCGGTGCAGCTCTCGGCATGTTTGAGCAATACGCCATTGCCGGCCATCAGGCTGGCGATGGAATAGCGGATCGCCTGGTAGGCCGGAAAGTTCCATGGCTGAATACCGTACACAACGCCGATGGGCGCGTGGGTCACGATGCCTGTGGCACCGTCCACGTCGCGCTCCTCATCGGCCAGAGCGACCGGACCCTGCTTGGCGGTGTAGTCACAGATAGCGGCACACAGCTCGATTTCGGTGCGGCTGTCTTCAATGAGCTTGCCGACCTCGTCGGTCATCAGCTGTGCAAATTCTTCCTTGCGCTCACGAAGCGCCTTGGCGATGTTCGCAATCATCTTTGCGCGCTCATCCAGGCTGCGCAGACGCCATTGCAAAAAGGCTTCATGGCTTGCCTTCACGACGGCGGCGGCTTCGGCGTCAGACATGTAGGAATAGGTGGCGAGCACTGCTTCGGTCAGCGGATTGATCGTGGTGAGTTGCTTGTTGGGCATGGAAAGAGACTCTTCACTTCAAAAGGCGGTCCGTAAAGGGTCGCTTTCGTGCAGTTCCTCTGCCGTGAATTCTTCAGCAGAGGGCATCACTGGAGGTTCACTGGACCCCATTGCTACAGTGCGCCTTCGGCTTGTCCTGACGAACTCCCTGCATGCGCTCTTGGTTGCGAACAGTCTCCATCACTCTGACGGCGACACTGGCTACCGCCGCGGTTGCCAGCCTGCTGCAGACCCAGATCAATCTGCATGCGCTGACCCAGCTCGGCCTGGAGGTCGGCTGGCAGGCCCGGGCTGACGTTACCGTGGAGGATCTGGCCCGGTTCGGGCCGGTGATGTTCGGCTTTTCACTGGCAGGCGGCGTCCTCGCGCTGGGTCTGCAAGCAGGCCTGCGGCGCCTGGGGTTGAGCGCCCTGCCCTGCGCGCTGCTCGCCGGTGTGGCCGGGCTGGCCATCGTGCTGGCGCTGCTGCGCAGTGTGATCCCGATGCCGGCGATCGCTGCGATCCGGGAGATGCCGGGCTTCGCCGCGCTCAGCTTGTGTGGGCTGGTCGGAGGATATGTGAGCCACGCGCTGGCGGCGCGTGCCGTGCGCGGGCCGCGTCTGCACCGTGTCCGTGCTTACCTGCTGCCTGCTTGCCTGGTGTTGCTGCCGCTTACGTCGTTCCTGTTGATGCGCCCGACGCCGAAACAGCCGCCTGCGGCGGCGGGATACCAAGCCACCATCGTCGCTGACGGCCTGCAGTGGCCGTGGTCGTTGGCGGAACTGCCGGACGGAAGCCTGCTCGTCACCGAAATGGCTGGCCAGCTTAAGGTGATTGACCGGGCCGGCAAACGTGTGGGCGTCAACCTTTCCAGGATACCCGCGGGATATCAGCGGGAGCGTGTGATCGGCCTGATGGACATTGCCCTTTCACCGGATTTCGAGAGAGACCACCGCATCTATCTGACGCAGGGCTACCGTGATCCTCGCGGCGTTGGCGTCCGTTTGATTCGTGGCGCGCTGATGTTCGCCGACGGTGAGTGGTCCGTAGATCAGGTGGAGGTTCTATTCGAGTCCACGCCAAAACCCAGCGACGGCAATAACGGCGGGCGCTTGGCGTTTCTTGGCACGCACACCGTGCTGATGACGGTGGGCGACGGCAGTGCACGCCGGGAAGACGCCCAGAACGAAAACAACTCGCTGGGCAAAGTGATGCGCATTTCTCTCGCCCCGAATGCCAGCGGCGCGACCGTTTACACCTCAGGGCACCGCAATCCGCAAGGCATCGTGCGTGACCCCGTCACCGGCGCCATCTATGTCAGCGAACACGGGCCGCGCGGCGGCGATGAGCTCAACCGGCTTCGACCGGGTGGCAATTACGGCTGGCCTCTGGTCAGTCACGGTATCGACTACCCGTTTGCCCGGGTGAGCCCGTTTACGCAGCACCAGGGGTTCGAGGACCCGGAGGTGATCTGGTCGCCGTCCATCGCACCTTCTGGCTTGACCGTCTATCACGGCACCCTTTTCAAGGGATGGCAGGGAGATTTCCTGGTGCCTGCATTGCGTGAGCACAGTATCCGACGCCTCGTTCGCGACGGTGATCGGGTGGAACGCCAGGAGCTGTTGCTGGCTGAACTAGGTGCACGCATTCGTGACGTCAAGGTCGCCGCAGACGGTGCCATCTACGCGCTCACCGACGGCGCGGATGGGAAACTGCTGCGGCTGGTGCCGAAGGACATCCCTTGAGCGTGCCCACTAGCTGCCGTGATCGGCCAATGCATCGTGAAAGTCGAGCTCGTGGACGATGACGACCCGTGATCCTGCTTTACGTAGCTCAATGGCCTTCTCGACCTTGCGTCCGTAGCATGCAAATGCCCAGCAAGGATTGCCTTCCGCACCGATGACCAGGTAGTGGACTTTCTTCGACGGAGATGAATGGGCTGATCCGCCCAGCTTTTCAACGGCGCGTTGGAATTCGGCGCGGGTGAAGCGCGATGACGCGCCTGTAAAGCAGAACCCCCTGTCCAGGAAGCTGATCTCTGGGTCTACCGCGCATAGGCCAACGATCTGCCGCCCCTGCAATACGGGCGGACTGGTGATTGTGCGATCGTCAAGCAAGGGCGTGAACTCCGCGAAGAAAGCCTGCAGCAACGCGTGTTCCTTCGCGTCTATCTGCTTGTCGGCGAGCACGCCTGTGATCAGGCTGCCCACCTCGTCGAAGGGCCAGAATGTCTTCAGGTGCTCGTGATCTGCCATCCAATCGGACAGGGCGCGCAGCTCTTCCACGGAGATATGCGTGTCCGCAACGATGCCCCCCATGATGGCGTGCAACCGCTGCAGGTCCGCAGTCACGTCGTCGTAGAACTCAGTCGAGCGCAGACGTTCACACAGCCACACGATGTCTGCATGCTCTTCCTCGGTCAGGACGCCGTCGGCTACCGCGGCAGTGACAACCGGCACGAGCTCGCTGAAGGGGTGCTGGTCACGCACGGCGTCGTGCTCGGCCAGCCACAGGTTGAGGTAGTCGAGCTCAAGGGCGTTGATCTGGCCGTCGATCACGATACCTTCGACGATGCCGATGAGCGCGTTGACGGACTTGTCCAGGCGGGCCTTCGAAGTGAACTTGAAGTAATTGCGGTGATCCGTGTGCATTGAGCTACGTCCCTGTTCGACGCCGTCCGGCGGCGTGTTATGGAAACTTACCGCCTGAATACGGTATCCAACCTTCCCGTGATGTGGGGCTGAAGCTGATACGCGTCACAGCCAAGACTACATCAGCTTTGAATCGGTCACGGGCGATCTGGCGCATTTGCGGCACGTCCGCGTGCTATCTCTAGGCTCTTGAGGTCGCTCGCTGGCAGAAGTAATGTCGCTTTTCGCGCCATATCCCAAAAAGCATAGGTGTCGCCCAAGCGGCCAATCAGACTCAGCCCATCAAGCGTCTTGCGGCCGACCGTCACGCTTGCGACGTACTTTCTGTCCCCTTGTATGATCTTTTCCGCACGCTCAGCGCCCAACCAGCTCGAAGCTGTCGAAGCATAAACAAGCATCGCTACAGCGGACGTCAGCAAGGGCGAGCTTTTTACTGAGCTGGGCACTGCCGGTGCATTCATTACTACAACTAGGCAGACAACCGTGAGCAGACCGCCCAGCAGGATGGTCCATGCGCTTGCCCACCAGATGATCGCTCCCGTCCCTATGAGTAGAGCAACTGGTGCGATCCGCGTGAGCACTCTGCGATCTGGGCTGGTGCTGACTATCTTGCCCTCCAGCCAGCCTCCCAACAAAATGGCAACAAGCATGAGGCCGAGCACCACTCCAATACCCGCTAGGCCGGCCAGTGCAATCTCGCTCACGGCGACAAACTGGAATGGATCTACGCCGAACTGGCTCCAGTACGACTGCAGATATAGCGCGCCCTGGACGAGCCCGAACGTTACGAGGCCAGACCCCCAGCCGGCGACGTCGGCGATCGATAGTTCCTTCTTTATCCGCTCCATCAGCTATCCCCCACCCTGAAGTTCAACTATAGCGATGTGGGCATAGTTCGGCGAATTGAATGGATCTGCGACGTTGGCAGATCGCGGGGCCACGCGGGGCGTGTTCTACGCCTTCGCGCACTCGATCATGAGGTTCAGCTCAAGCGTCTGTCCTGGCTCCAGCCGCTTCGGCGCCAACGTAAACCCATCAGGCGGCCCGGTCTGCGGCTCCACACACGTCGCGTGCGCAGCACCGTCATACACCACCCAGTGATCCGTATCCGCCCGCAGCTGCAGCCGCTGGTCTCCTGACACCAGCGTCACCTCAGCCTGGCTGATGAAGCAGTCATCCCAAGGCCCAGGCGTGGGAGCAATACAGGGCAATACAGCTATGCCCTCCCCGTCCCGTGGATACATCGCACTCGGCGAGAACAGCACCTGATCGGGCTTCCGAAACCACGGGTGCCATCCAAGCGTCGCCGGCATCGCCTGGTCGCCGGCTTGCACCGCAAGGCGCAGCTCCAGACGGTCAGCCAGCATACGGATTACCTGGGTCGCGCGCCCCCCGAAGGGCCAATACCCATCCTCAGGCAACTCGAGCGACAGGGTCGCGCTATCCGCCCCGAGACTGTCGACCTGCCACGGCCGTGAAAAACCCACCCCGTGGATCGCATGCCCGCCGAAGTTCGTCGGCAGCGCATATCGGTTTCCATCAAACACAAAGCGCCCGCGCCGCAGGCGCCCCGCCCACGGCACCATCGGATAGCACCCCCATCCGATCGCAGCTGCCCCACCCTCCTGCTCGCCCACCAGCCAGTCCACGCCGTCGTACCGCATCTGGGCAACGCGTCCACCGGCGTCCGGTGCAAGCGCGACCTCCAGCCTGCCTGCCCGCAACCAGTACAGGCGCCCAGCAGGCAACGGCGCCTGCGCATCGTCTTTCGGTGATGCGGTTTCAAGCGCCATACGGATCGATCGTCCGGATGCTGCCGTCCGCCTCCATCTGCAGCGGCGTGCACTTGACCGAGCGCAGGTGGGTCACGCCGCCGGACAACAAGGCGTCGTGATAGAAGAGGTACCACTGCCCCCCAAACGCGCAGATGGAGTGATGCGTGGTCCAGCCCACCACGGGTTTGAGGATCACGCCGGTATAGGTGAACGGTCCATATGGGCTGTCACTGATGGCGTAGCACAGCAGGTGCGTATCGCCGGTCGAATACGAAAGGTAGTACCGCCCCTGGTATTTGTGCAGCCACGGCCCTTCGAAGAACCGGCGCGCATGGTCGTCAGCCCGCAGCGGCTGTCCGTGCTCGTCCAGGATGACGATCTCGCGCGTGGGCTCCGCCAGCCGTGTCATGCCCGCGTCCAACCGGCCGACTCGCGGGCCAAGTGCCGGCGCGTCGCCGGTGGGCTCCTCATGCGCCACATCAAAGCGGTTGTCGCGGTACTTCTGCAGTTGGCCGCCCCATATGCCGCCGAAGTAGAGGTAATGGGTGCCGTCATCATCCTCGTACACGGCCGGGTCGATCGAGTACGTGCCCTCCATCGGCTCGGGCTCCGCAGTGAACGGGCCCTCGGGGTGATCTGCCACCGCGACGCCGATGCGGAACATGCCCTGCGCGTCCTTGGCCGGGAAGTACAGGTAGTAACGGCCGTCGCGGTGCGCCGCATCCGGTGCCCACATCTGCTGCGCGGCCCAGGGCACGTCGCGCACATGCAGCGCCACGCCGCAATCGGTGGCCTCGCCCTCGGGGGAGTCCATCCGCAGCACGTGGTAATCCTCCATGCGGAAGTGGCCACCCTCGTCGTCGAAGGGCGCGCCGCCGTCGATATCGTGCGACGGATAGATGTACAGGCGCCCTTCGAATACATGGGCCGAGGGGTCGGCCGTGTAGATGTGGGTCACCAGCGGCGGGGAGATGGCATGCGCCTTGAGCTGATCAAGGGTGCTTCCCTGCCGACGCAGGTGCAGGTCCTGCTCGATGCGCGTCTCCATGCGCTTGTCGATCTTGTAGAAGAAGAGCAGCGCGACCGCGACCAGGAACGGCAGGGAGCAGTAGATGCTTACGGTCAGCCGGATGCCGTCCACCACGGCCTGGGGCTGTTGTTCCGCGCCGGCCTGATAGCCGTGGTGCGCAAGAATGCCGGCAACCAGCGCACCGCCGATGCTGAGCCCGATCTTCAGCCCGCACAGCATCGCGGAGAAGATGATTGCCGTGGCGCGGCGATGGTTCTTCCATTCGGAGTAATCGGCCACATCGGCGATCATCGCCCAGAGCAGCGGGATGGTGATGCCGTAGCAGAACCCGTGCAGCATGAAGGCGCCAAAGGCCACCCCCACCGCTGTAGGCGGAAACAGGTAGAACACCAGCAGGAACAAGGTAGAGACCAGCAGCGCGCCACCGAACACATCACGCTTGCCGAACCGGTCGGCCAGGCGCCGGGAGACCCCGATGCCCAGGATCATGCACAGGATGCCGCAGGCGTTGAACAGGCTGAAGGCCGAGGTCGCCGGATCCTCCGGCCAGGTGAAGCCGGACAGGCCCCATCCGTTGAGGGCCGCGTTCAATCCGCCGATGAAACGGTTGAAACCGGAAGCATCGAGAAAGCCCGCCAGTGCGGCCTCGCTCATGTAGTACTGGAAGTAGTAGATGTAGGTGCCGCCCTTCAGGGCCAGGTTGATGAAGACCAGCACCGTCAGGGCCAGCATCACCTTCCACGGCCGGTTGTGCAGCAGGTCGGTGAGGTCCTGCATCACCCCGCCGGTCTGTTCCTTCGCCGACACGATGCGCTCACGGGTGGTGGCGAAGGTGATCAGGAAGAACAGCGTGCCCACCACCGCGAACACGGTCATCACCCGTTCGAACCCCTGCACGCGATCCCCGTCGCCCAGGATCAGCACCAGCGGCAACAGCAGGACCTGGATGATGAACTGCGCGATCATCACCGCCACGAAGCGGTAGGCCGAGAGGCTGTTGCGCTGGGCCATGCTGCCGGTCAGCACGCCGCTGAGCGCGGAGTACGGCAGGTTGTTGGCCGCGTACACGAACATCAGCAGGCCATAGGTCACCACTGCATAGAGGACCTTGCCCTGTGCGCCCAGGTCCGGCGTGCTGAAGGCGAGCAGTGACAGCACGCCGAACGGGATCGCCGTCCACAGGATCCAGGGCCGGAACTTTCCCCAGCGGCTGGCGGTGCGGTCGGCGGCAATGCCGATCAGCGGGGTGAACACGAAGGCACCCAGCAGGCCGATCACGAAGATGATGGTGGCCGCCGTGGCGGGCGGCAACCGGTACACATCGGTATAGAAGAACGCCAGGTAGGTGATCAGCGTCTGGAAGATCAGGTTGGCCGCGAGGTCGCCCAGGCTGTAGCCCAGCTTCTCCCGGACGGACAGCGTGTGCTCGGGGGTCTCCCCGTGGCGGGTATCAGTCACGATTCGCCTCCACGGTGAAGCGGCTCCGCACGCGGGCATCGGCGCTTGAGCCGCCTATCCGTACCTCATACGCCCCGGGCGGCACGGCATAGGTGCCGCGCGCGTCGTCGTACTCGCGCAGCGCCTGCTGCGCCTCGAGATCGAACGCCACGGTGCGCCGCTCGCCCGGCGCCAGATGAACGCGCTGGAAGCCGCGCAGCGTCTGTTGCGCATCGCCTGCGCCGGCCGCCAACCGCCGGACGTACAGCTGCACCACTTCATCGCCCGCACGCTCGCCGGTGTTGGCCACCTCCACCTGCACCTTGAGCGCGCCGTTGTCGGAGATGCGCGGCGCATCGAGGCTCAGTTTGCCGTAGTCGAAACGGGTATAGGACAGCCCGTAGCCGAAGGGATACAGCGGCGTGCCGCGGAAGTAGCGGTAGGTGCGGCCCTCCATTGCGTAATCATCAAATGCGGGCATCACCTGGTCTGCGCTGTAGAACGTTACCGGTAGCCGGCCGCCCGGGTTGACGTCGCCGAACAGCGCTTCGCCCACGGCGGTGCCGCCGCGTTGCCCGGGATACCAGCTCATCAGGATCGCGGACAGGTTCGCCTGGGCCCACTCCACCGCCAGCGCCGATCCTCCCGTCAGCACCATCACCACCGGCGTGCCCGTGGCGTGCAGCGCGTCCAGCAGGGCGCGCTGGGTGGCGGGCAGGCGCAGGTCGGTGCGGTCGCCGCCGGCGAAGCCCGGATAGTTGACCGTCATCTCTTCGCCTTCCACGTCGCCGGTCAGGCCGCCGACGAACACCACCACATCCGCGCTGCGGGCAGCATCGACGGCTTCTTCGAACGGCGGCTTCGCCCCGGGCATGCGCCAACCCAGCCGCACGCCGGCGTCGCGCTCGGCATCGTAGTACTCCAGCGTCAGTTTATAGGCACGGCCCGCCTGCAGGTCCAGATCCACCCCGTCGCTGCGCAGGCGATCGCTGTTGGCCCAATGGTCCAGCACCCGCTTGCCATCCACGTAGAGACGGAAGCCGTCATCGGCGGCCGCCTCGATCCGGTAACGGCCCGAGACCGGCGGCAGCAGTTGGCCTCGCCAGCGGATGCTGAAGCCATCGTTGGGAATGCCCTGCCCCGGCGCCGCTTCACCGCGGGCCAGCAGGTTGTCGGTCGGCGAGCCGCGGTCCCAGCGGAAGCCGATCTGCGCATCGGTGCGGACCAGCGCCGGTGTCCCGGACAGATCGGGCGTACGGAAGTACTCGCCGCGCAGGCCGCGTTCCGGGGAGTCGGCTGAGGGTCGCAGATACGCCGCCTCGATCAGCGGCGTCGCGCTGGGATCATCGCGTCCTTCGACCAGATCCACGCCGCGTGCATAGCGCACCTCGATGCCCTTCGCCGCGTCGCGGATGCCCTGCAGGATCGTCACCGGTGCCGCCGGTGTGCCGAAGTAGTTGCCGAGCAATGCCATGGTGTCATCGGCAGTCGGGCCGACCACGGCAATGCGCTTGAGGGTGCGTGGCAGCGGCAGCACGCCATCGTTCTTCAGCAGCACCAGCGATGCCTGTGCGGCCTTCAGGGCCAGCGCATCGTGCGCCGGTGCCTGGTTCACCGACGCGGGTATCCGCGCCCAGCGCACGCGCTCGGGTGGATCGAACATGCCCAGCCGCATCCGCGCGGTGAACAGGCGCGTCACCGCATCGTCGATCTCCGCTTCGCTGATCAGGCCCTGGCGTACGGCTGCGGGCAGCGTGGCGTACTCCTGGCCGCACTCCAGCTCGGTGCCGTTCTTGACCGCCAGCGCCGCGGCGGCCTCGCGGGTCGGCACGATTTTGTGATGCTTCCAGATATCGACGATGGCCCAGCAGTCGGACACCACGTAGCCCTTGAAGCCCCAGTCCCGGCGCAGCACGTCGCGCAGCAGGAACTTACTGGCGCTGGCGGACTCGCCGTACACCCGGTTGTAGGCGCCCATCACCGCGTCGACCTGGCCTTCCTTGACCAGTGCCTCGAAGGCCGGGAGGTAGGTGTCGTACAGGTCGCGCTTGCTGGGCCGTGCGTCGAAGTGGTGGCGATCCGCCTCGGGACCACTGTGTACCGCCAGGTGCTTTGCCGTGGCGTCGAGCTTGCGGTACACCGGGTCGTCGCCCTGCAGGCCGTGCACGAAGGCGACGCCCATGCGCGCGGTGAGGTACGGGTCTTCGCCGTAGGTTTCCTGGCCCCGGCCCCACCGCGGATCGCGGAAGATGTTGATGTTCGGCGACCAGTAGGTCAGGCCCTGGTAGCGGCCATGCGAGCCCTCGCGCACGAACTGGTGATGCTTGGCGCGTGCCTCGTCGCTGATGGTGGTGGCCACCTGCCCCATCAACGGCACATCGAACGTGGCGGCCAGCCCGATGGCCTGCGGGAACACCGTGGCCTGTCCTGCCCGCGCCACACCGTGCAGGCCCTCGTTCCACCAGTCGTAGGCCGGAACGCCAAGGCGCTCGATGGCCGGCGCGGCGTTCTGCATCTGGGCGGCCTTTTCCTCCAGGGTCATCTGCCCCACCAGCGCGGCGGCGCGGGTTTCAAAGCTGGCCGAGGTGTCCAGCCACGGCTGGGTTTCCGCGGCATGACCGGCGGTCGCCGCTGCCATGGCAGCGCACAGCACCAGGGTGCGGAAGGTGGGGCCACGACGGCCACTGCAGAGGTAAGGCGCACGCGTCATCATTTGCTCCTCAAGGCGCGCTCGTCGCGCGCGAATGGTCCCAGCAGCGCGCCGACAAAGCCGCCTGCGCGATCCGTACTCAACACCGTTCCGTCCACGTCGTCGGCGAGCGTCTGCCAGCCCTGCCCATCATCCGTGTCGAATGCGAACGCATAGCGGCCCCCGTCACCGGCGATCTTCAGGCGCAGCGACGTGGACGCCGTCGCGGTGCGCGTGGCCAGGGTGCGGGTCACGCCGCTGCCATCGCGCCCTTCCAGGAAGATCGCCACGCGATCCCCGCCGAGGCTGCGCACGCCCAGGAAGTACCAGTAACGCTCGCTCTGGAACGCAGCAAGGCCCGCCGCCACACCCGTCGCCGGCCGCGTCATGTCGGTGCTGGCCTCGAAGCGCAGATGCTGCTGACGGCGGCCAAGGAAGGCGGGGTTGCGCAGCGTATCCAGGTTCTCCGGCAACGGATGCACGGCCAAGCTACCCGGACGCAGGCCCAGGTCTGCCCACGCCTGTTTGGGGACGCGTACCCGCAACCATCCCATGCCGAGCGTCGGTGCATCGAAGCCGTCGCGATCGACGAAGTTGCCGGTTGATGGGGCCTGCGAGGCATCGCCCTGCATCCACGACGGCGCCTTGACCACGTACGGAATGGCCTGGTTGGCCGGCAAGATCACCGGCCAGCCATCCCGCCATTGCACGGGCAGCAGATACGTCTCCCGCCCCGTGTTGTAGTGGCGCGTCTGGTAATTGCGACTGGCCAGGAACACCGCCCACCAGGCGCCGTCCGGACCTTCCACCAGATCGGCATGGCCGGCGTTGGTGATCGGCAGCGGCCGGTCGTCCGGCAGGTCGCGCTGGGTAAGAATCGGATTGCCCGCATACGGGAGGTAGGGCCCCCAGACCTCGCGGCTGCGCAGGACCACCTGGGAATGCTGCGGTCCGGTGCCACCCTCGGCATCGGAAAGGTAGTACCAGCCATCGCGCTTGAAGACATGCGGACCCTCGATCCAGATCGGGTTCTTCGCCGGCTCCACCCCGCCGTCGATGAGCACCCTGCGCGGCCCCACCGGCTTGAACGCGGCCAGATCGATCTGCTGCATCCAGATGGCGCGGTGGCCTTCGTAGCGCTGCGGACCGGGTGGCACATCGTTGTTGACCAGGTAGACGGCGCCGTCTTCGTCGAAGAACAGCGACGGGTCGATGCCCTCCACGCTGGGCAGCCAGTGCGGGTCGGACCAGGGGCCGGCAGGGTCGCGCGCGGTCGCGATGAAGTTGCCGCCACTGTCGACGGCCGTGGTGACCACATAGAACATGCCGTCTTGGTACTCGATCGCCGGCGCGAAGATGCCGCGCGATACGTTCAATCCATCGAAGTCCAGCTGCGTCGGGCGGTCGATCACGTTGCCGATCTGTTTCCAGTGCACCAGATCGATGCTCTCGAATACCGGAATGCCCGGGAAGAACGTGAAGCTCGAATTGACCAGATAGAAGCGGTCGTTGGCGCGGACGATGCTGGGATCCGCATGGAAGCCGGCCAGGATCGGGTTGCGGTAGTGACCGGCGGGCAGCGGTGCTTCAAAGGCCGCGTCGTGACCCGAATAGTCGAACCAGTCGAAATAAACCGGTGGCGCAGGCGCAGCGCCCAGTGGCGACACTGTCGCCGACAACAGCAGAACGACCGTGGCCATCAGCAGGCGCATCAGCGAACCTCCGCAGCGTTAAGGGAAAGCTCGAAGGGCCCGGCCGGCGCACCGCTGCTGTCGCGTAGCGTGCAGACCGGACCGTCCGCCCAGCAATAGCGCACACGCAACGCGCCGCTCCGGTCGTGCCGGCCGCTGGCCGGCTCCACGCAATCCATGCAATCCAACACAACCTCACGCCCCTCCAGCACCGCGTCGGCATAGCGGCAGTGCCGTGCATCGGCGTCACAGAGCTCGAATCCTATGGGGCCGTTCGCACCGGTCGTGACCAGGGTGCCGGTGACATTGTCGAACGCAATCCTTGCTTCGCCCTGCCCGCGCGACACGGTGCGAACCGTCGGGCCGGAAGGTGCCAGCGCCCGTTCGCCGTAGGCCACGTGACGTGCCACCCGGGCCAGGCGCCGGCCCAGCTCCTGTTTGTTGGGCGGGTGGATGTCGTACGCATCGCCGATGTCGATGGCCACCGCGAGCCCGGTAAGCGGGTCTTCCGCCGCGACGCGACGCTGCGCCTCGCGCACCTGCGCCCAGCCACTCTCCACCGGCGCCTGGGGCGGCTGCCCATAGCCGGCCAACTGCACCACCAGCAACGGCAACCGCGCACCGAACCGGCTGCGCCAGTCATCGCGCAGGCTGCGCAGCTGGTTGGCATAAGCGGCACCGTCCGCCGTGTTCGACTCGCCTTGGTACCAGAGCATCCCACGCAGGCCATAGCCGCCGAGCGGTGCGATCATGCCGTTGTACAGCGTCGACAGACCGGTGGCGGCATGCCAGGGCGCCAGCGGCGGTGGTTGTGTGCCGGGCGCCACCCGGTAGTGCCACGGTGCGTCCAGGACGATGCGCGTGCCGTCGTCCAGCTGCACGGCGTGAGCGTCGGCCGGTCCCGACAGCCCGCCCTCGCCGTAGGTATCCAGTACGTTGATCACCACCGTGTTCTCACCGGCGTTCAAGAGCCCGGCCGGAAGTGTGTAACGCCGCGCCTCCCCGGCACCGTACTGGCTGCCCACCGCCACGCCGTTGACCCAGGTCATGTCCGTCTCATCGACGGGCCCCAGCGCAAGCCGTGCACCCTGCCCCGCCTGCGCGGCCGTCAGCGTGACCTGGGTGCGGTACCAGACCATGCCGTTGTACGCGGCAAGGTCCGGCACGCCCCAACACTCCCATGCCCCCAGCGCGGCGGGGGCCGTGTGCCATGCCGTGTTGGCCGCGCCTGGCTGCCAGGGAGTGTCGCCTTGCCGGGCTCCGTCGCGCGTCGACCACCACTGCTGCCATACCTCGCCCCAGCCCGCGGTTGCCGCCGCAGGGTTGCTTGCGTAGAGCGCGAGCAGGTCAAGCGCGGGGTCCATGCCGCGCTGCGTACGCAGCGCGTCGGCGCTGGTCCACGCCTCGATCCGCGAGCCGCCCCACGCCGCCTGGATCAGCCCCATCGGGACGTTGACGGTCTTCTGCAGTTCACGCGCAAAGTAGTAACAGGCGGCGGAAAAGTCGCGCACCGCGGCTGGCGACGCCGGCCTCCACGCCGTCGGCGCCGGGAACGTGCTCTGCGGCGTAACGGCTGCGGCCTTGGGCACGGTGAGCAGGCGAATCGTCGGGTGCGTGGCGGAGGCGATCTCACTGTCTGCATCAAGCGCGCGCCAGACCGGCAGGTCCATGTTCGACTGCCCGGAACACAACCAGACATCGCCCATCTGCACGTCATGCACGTTCCGGGTGGCCTGCCCTGCGCGGACGGTCATGTCGTGGGGGCCGCCAGCGGGGATGGGCTGCAGCGTTGCACGCCACTGGCCGCCGGCATCCGCGCGCGTGGTGACGGTTTGGCGTGCGAACGCCACGGAAACCGGGGTGCCCGGCGCAGCATGGCCCCAGACCGGAATCGGCTGGTCGCGCTGCAGCACGGCGTGGTCCTGGAACAGCGGATGCAGCAGCGGTGTTGCCGGTTCCTGTGCCACCGCCGGCATGGCAGCGCATGTCACGGCGGTCGCCAGCATCCAGAGGATCGCCCGTGGCCGACTCATCGCCCATCTCCCGGCGCGGAAGGAAACTGCAGATGCTGGTACCAGGTCAGCGCGTGTGGCGGCGCGGTTTCGCCCGCAGGCAAGGGCCTGCCGCTGATCGACTGGAAGTACGCCACACTGGCATCGCGCCACCACTGCGCTTCGCGCCGCTGGATGCTGAGGAAGGCGGCGACCTGCGCATGCCGCTGCGCATCCACCCTGCCCTGCAGGCCTGCCCAGGTGGCCTGCATTCCTTCCACCTGACGCACACCCAGGGAGTAACGCCCCACCAGTTCGTCCCACAACGGTCGTCCCGAGGCCATGCGGTGATTCCACGGGACATGGTGGAACCACAACAGGAGCGGCTCCGGCACCCGCGCCAGGTCGCCGTACACGGTGGCCACCTCGGGGGCGTACTGGGCCACCGCGTTGCTGCCGCTCGCGGTGCGATCGAAGCCGATGCCATCGCGGTCGGCGCGGTGGTAGTACACGGCGGTCCAGTCCGCGCGCGGACCGCCGTCCACCCAGGGGCCGGGCCCGTAATGGTGCCCGCGCGCCATCAGGTGGTGCAGACCCAGCGGCGTCATGTAGTTCACCGCGGCCTCGCGCGAGACCATCATCATCTCGACGATGGGCACGACCACCTCGGGATCCGGCGCGAACGTCATCGCGGCCCAGTCCGCCGCGATGTCGCGGGCGGACTGGGCCGGATTCCAGGCGAGACGGCCGAAGGCGTACCAGTTGGCCTGGTCGAAGTGCGACCCACTCCAGGTGCGATCGCTGCCGATGTTGGCGACGCCGGCGATCCCGGTCAGAAACTGCGCGACCGTGGCGCCCGCACCGCGTGCGTGGGTGTCGGACTGCAGCACCTCCTCGTACAGCGGCCCCAGGTAGACCAGATGCGTGGCGAAGCCGAGATACTCCTTGGTGATCTGGACCTCCATCATCAGCGGCGTGCGTGGCATGGCCCCGAACAGGGGATGGAACGGCTCCCGCGGCTGGAAGTCGATGGGCCCGTTCTTCACCTGCACGATCACGTTCGGGCGGAAGTCACCGTCGAGCCCGGCAAATTCGGTGTAGGCCTGCGTGGCGCGGTCCTCGGGCACCTCATGCGCGTAGACGAAGGCGCGCCACATCACCACGCCGCCATGCGGTGCCAGCGCGTCCGCCAGCAGATTGGCCCCGTCCGCATGCGAACGGCCATAGTCCTGCGGTCCGGGCTGTCCTTCCGAATTGGCCTTGACCAGGAAGCCACCGAAATCCGGAATGCGCGCGTAGATCTCGTCAGCCTTGTCGCGCCACCAGCGCTGCACGTCCGGGTCGAGTGGATCGGCGTTTTTCAGCCCGCCCAGCTCGATGGGCGCGCTGAAGCGCGCGCTCAGGTATACGCGGATGCCGTACGGGCGGAACCTGTCTGCCAGCGCGGCGGCTTTGATGAGATATGCCGGCGCAAGGCTCTGCGCGCTCGCGTTTACATTGTTCAGCACGGTGCCGTTGATGCCGAGCGAGGCGTTGGCACGCGCATAGTCCGTATAGCGTGGGTCCCGCCACTCCGGCAGGGTCTGCCAGTCCCACAGCGAGCGGCCCGCATAGCCGCGCTCCACATAGCCGTCCAGGTTGTCCCAGTGGTCGAGCACGCGCAGTCGGAGGCGGGGTGATTCGCGAACCTCGAGGGCATCGAGTGACGCGCCGGTCTGCAGCAGTCGCAGCAGATGGAACACGCCATACAGGACGCCGATATCCCGGCGCGCGGCTACCAGCAGCACCTCGCGCCCGCCGATGTGCGCACGCCTGAGCAGGTAGCCATCGTCGCCGAGTGAGCCAATCTCCTGGCGGAGGGGCGCGATCACGGCCGACGAATCCGGGGTGCCCAGCACCACGGTGGGGTCTGCGCTTGGCGCGATCTGCATCCGCGGCGCGCGACCCAGCAGGCCGGTGAGGCCACGCACAAGTTCCTCGCGCGCGGCGCGTTGCGTCGGGGTCTTATCGGGAGCCACGACCCCGCCCAGCCGTGCCCGGTCGTCCGCCGCGAGCGCAGGTTCCAGCGGTGCGTAGCGCAGCCATAGGGCGTAACCGTCTTCTGCCCGCACGCTGCCTGCGCAGGCGAAAAGCGCCACGGCGACACCCAGCATCCAGTGACACCGCTCGACATTCCGGCGCAGCAGCAGCGTCGCCAGCAAACCTTGTAAGCTGGGGATGTGCCCGCCTCGCGGCAGCGTCACAAAGAAGAAAGGCAACACGCATTGGACAAGCCGAAGAAATCGGTCCGCCGCAAAACCAGTGGCGTGACGATCGACGAGGTGGCTGCCCTGGCCGGGGTATCGCCGATGACCGTGTCGCGCGCGATCAACCAAGGCAAGGTGCGCGATGTCACGCGCGAACGGGTGATGCGCGCGGTGCGCGAACTGGGCTACACGCCCAACCTGGCCGCGAGTTCGCTGGCCGCGGCGCAGCACACGCGGATCGCGCTGATCTACACCAATCCCAGTGGCGCCTACCTGCGGGAGCTGCTGGTGGGCCTGCTGCGTGTCGCGTCCAACGCGGCCATCCAGCTGGTCATCCATTACTGGGACAACTTCGACCCCGAGGCCGAGCGCAACGCTGCACGCGCCTTGGCCGGACGTGTGGATGGCGTCATCCTGCCGCCGCCGCTGTGCGAGTCGCAGGCGGCCGTCACCGAACTGGTCAGCGCCGGCATCCCGGTGGTCGCGATCGCATCGGGGCACCTGAGAGACGATCTTTCCTGCGTCCGCATCGACGACTTCCACGCGGGCAAGGAGATGGCCGAACACCTGATCCAGCACGGGCACCGACGGATCGGCTTCATCTGCGGCCGCAGCGACCTCAGTGCGAGCGCGCGTCGCTACGATGGGTTTGTCACCGCCCTGCAGGAGGCAGGGCTGCAGGTCGAACCCGGCCTCGTCGAACAGGGGGATTACACCTACCGTTCGGGGCTTGCCGCGACCGAGAAGCTGCTGTCCCAGCGTCGGCCGCCCACGGCCATCTTCGCCAGCAACGATGACATGGCCGCGGCGGCCATCTCCGTTGCACACCGACGCGGCCTCGAGGTGCCCCGCGATCTGTCGGTCGTGGGCTTCGATGACACCTCGGCGGCAACGACCGTCTGGCCCGAGCTCACCACCCTCCATCAACCCATCGCCGCGATGGCCGACGCCGCCATCGATATCCTGCTGCGTACCATCCGCCGCAAGGGCGACGACACGCGCGTGCTGACCGATCACGTCATGCTGCACCGGCTGGTGGTGCGCGACTCGGTCGCGCGCCCGCCCAAGCGCTGAGGGCGCAGGCCGCATCGTCACGCGCCGGGGCATGCGATGGTGGCCTCCGCTTCATTCAAGGCGCCCAGGGCAACGCGTGACACCGAGAGCGTCATCGCGCCTGCCGTCCCGAGCGACCAGGGGCGATCCAGCTTGCCGACCTCCGCGCCGGCCGCCGCCAGACACTTCAAGGGCACGCCCACGCGGGTCCATTGGCCCACGGGCAGCGTTGCCAGCGCCGGTCCGAGCGCGACGCGTGCCGAACAACCCGTGCCGCAGCCCACGGACAACCACGCCTCGCCCTGGGGTGCGGCGTCGACGCGCATCGTCGTCAACAGCATCAGGTCGCCGTTGCTCTCGCGCTGCAGGTCCAGCGGCGTGTGCGACTGCAGCGCGACGATCGCCTCACCCTTGCCCGACCACGCCAGACGGCGACCATCTTCCTGTGCCAGGTGATCCACGCCGGTGACCTTCAGCAGGTCGCCCTCGAGGGATTCCGGCACCTGCGTGACGGTTACCCCCTGCCCGGCGCTGCCCTCCAACCGCAGGGCCATGCCGGAGCCGGCATCCCCGCGCGCGAAGAACACCCCGGCGGCCCCTTCGTTGCCCGTCACGCCCGAGGCTTCCGGCAGCGCGGCCAGATCGCCGTTGTCGGCATAGGTCAGGCCGAAGCCGAAGGCGAACAGGGGGTTGTAGTCCTTCTGCCCGACATTGTTGGCGTACTGCGTCGCGGTGCGCGGCCAGCTGAAGCTCAGCTTGCCCTTGAAGTCGTGCTGCACGCTGCCATCCGGCCTGCGCAGCAGCACATCGGCAATGCCGGCACCTTCCGAACCGGGCAGCCAGGCCGCCACGAAGGCATCGGCGGCGTTGATCTCACGATTCACCCAGAGCGGGCGTCCGCTGAGGAACACCGCGATCACGGGGATGCCGTCGGCCTTGAGCCGCTTGATCAACGCCAGATCCGCGTCGTCCCCCGGCTTGTAGGCAAGGGTCGCCAGATCGCCCTGGAACTCCGCATAGGGGTTCTCGCCGAACACCACCACGGCCACATCCGGTTTCGTGGTGTAAGCGCCATCCACCGCCAACTGCGCTTCGCCGCCAGCGGCCCTGGCCTGCTGCGCAATGCCCTCGTAGATCGTGTCCGCGTTCGGGAAGTCTTTGCGGGTGGTGCCGGTGCCCTGCCAGTTCAGCGTCCAGCCGCCCGCCTGCTTGCCCACGTCGTTGGCACCGTCACCGGCCACCAGGATGCGTTGCTTCGGCGACAGCGGCAGCACGCCGCCCTGGTTCTTCAGCAGCACCAGCGATTCGCGCACCGCCTGGCGTGCAACCTGACGATGCTCCGGCGCACCGACCAGTGCGAACCGCCCACCGACCGCGCGCGACGATGGCTTGCCCGCCTCGAACAGGCCCAGCCGCATCTTGACCCGCAGAATCCGGCGCACTGCGTCGTCCAGGCGTTGCTGGGGAAGGGAGCCGTCCTTCACCGCGGCCAGCGTGGTCTCGTAGAAACCCTTCCAGCTGTCCGACGCCATGGCCATGTCCAGGCCGGCATTGATCGTGGCCGGACAATCGGTGGTGGTGCAGCCCTTGACCTGCCCGTGGCCGTTCCAGTCGCCCACCACGAAACCACCGAAGTGCATGCGCCCCTTCAGCGCATCGGTCAGGTACGGCTTGTTGCCGTGCATTTTTTCGCCGTTGACGCTGTTGAAGGAGGCCATCACCGTCTGCGCGCCCGCCGCGATGGCGGGCGGATACCCGGCCGCGTGGATGCGCACCAGCTCGGCCTCGCTGATCCGGGTATCGCCCTGGTCCTTGCCGTCGGTGGTGCCGCCATCACCGAGGAAGTGCTTGACCGACGCGATGACATGGCGACCGTCAAGGAAGCCTGGCGAGCCCACCTTGCCCTGCAGGCCCTCGACCATCGCGCCGGCATAGCTGGCCACCACCTCGGGCGACTCGGCGTACCCCTCGTAGGTACGCCCCCAGCGGTCGTCCTGCGGTACTGCCACGGTCGGCGCGAACGCCCACTCCATGCCCGTCGCACGGGTTTCCAGCGCGGTGATCTCACCGATACGGCGCAGCAGCTCCGGGTTACGGGTCGCGCCCAGGCCGATGTTGTGCGGGAACAGGGTCGCGCCGATGATATTGCTCTGCCCGTGGACGGCGTCGATGCCGAACAGCACTGGAATCGCCTTGCCGCCCTGCGAGGTGTCCATCGAGGCTGCGTAGAACGCATCGGCCAGCGCCAGCCATTCGGCCGGCGAGGCATCATAGCGGCCGCCGGGATCGGAGTTGCCGCCCGCGAGGATCGAGCCGAGCCGGTAGGTGCGGAGGTCCTCCGGCGTGATGCTGGCAATGTCACCCTGCACCAGCTGACCCACCTTTTCCTCCACCGTCATGGTGTCCATCAGGTCGGTGATCCGCTTCTCCAGCGCGGCATCCTGGGGCAGTGGCCAGGCCACCTGCGGCCACGGATCCGGATCGGCCGCCGCCGGTGCAACGGCCTTGTCATCGTTCCCGCAGGCAGCCAACACCCCCATCAGCGCGGCCAGCAGCACGCCACGGCGGGCGTGGGCAAGGCGTCGATTCGTCATCGTGTTCATCCTTCCATCTGCTCCAGTTCCTTGCCCTTGGTTTCGCGCACGTACCTGAGCACGAAGAAGACCGAGATGATGGCCGAGGCCAGGTAGAGGCTGTAGGTCGCCGCGAGCCCGATGGCGGCCAACAGGATGGGGAACGTCACCGTGACCGCGAAGTTCGCGGTCCATTGCGCCGCACCCGCCACGGCCAGTGCCGAGCCGCGGATCTGGTTGGGGAACATCTCGCCCAGCATCACCCACATCACCGGCCCCCAGGAAAGATTGAAGAACACCACGTAGGCATTGGCCGCCACCAGCGCCAGCGTGCCCATGCTCCCGGGCAGCTGCAGGCGCCCATCGACCAGCGAGCCACTCGCGAAGGCGACCACCAGGAGCGCCAACGACACCGACATGCCGGCCGAGCCGATCCATAGCAGCGGCTTGCGCCCGATGCGGTCGATCAGCAGCACGGTGACGACGCAGGCGCCAATGCTGAGCGCACCAGACAGCACGTTGATCAGCAGTGCGTCGTTCTCGGAAAAACCGACCGCTTGCCAGAGCACGGCGCCGTAGTAGAACACCACGTTGATGCCGACCAGTTGCTGGAAGATGGCCAGGCCGATGCCGACCCAGACAATCGGCCGCATCCTCCCGGTGACCTTGCTGCGCAGGTCCGACAGCCGCGGGCGATGGTGGTCCGTCGACAGCGAGGCGTCGATCTCGGCCAGCTTGGCCTGTGCCTCCGCACCGCCGAACAGCCGCGTCAGCACGTGCAGCGCCTCGTCCTTGCGGCGCTTCACCACGAGGTAGCGTGGGCTCTCCGGAATGGTCAACAGAAGCGCCAGGAACAACAGCGATGGCACCGCCTGCATCCAGAACATCCAGCGCCACGCCGCGTACCCGCCCCACAGCGCCTCGGTCGAGGCACCGGCGGTGGCCGCCAACAGATAGTTGGAGAGGAACGCGACGGTGAGGCCGCTGATGATGGCGATCTGCTGGACCGTCGCGAGGCGGCCACGGTAACGCGCCGGCGCAACTTCGGCGATGTACGCCGGCGAGATCACACTGGCTGCGCCGACCGCAAAGCCCCCCAACACCCGCGCGATGATGAACAGGGTCGAGGACGCCGCCGCGCCTGCCCCGATCGCCGACAGCAGGAACAACACCGCCGAGACGATCAACACGTTGCGGCGTCCCAGGCGGTCGGACAGCCGCCCGGCGCTGAAGGCACCGATGGCGCAGCCCAACAGCATCGAGGCGATCTCGAACCCCTGCATCCACTCGCCTGACCGGAACGTCTGGTGCAGGCCGTCCTGGGTGCCGTTGATCACGCCGCTGTCGAAGCCGAACAGGAATCCGCCAATCGTCGCCACCACGCTGATCAATACGATCAGCCGGGTGTTCTCCCTACCGCTCACTGCCTGGTTCATTGCCCTGCCCCTCCCCGGTTCGGTGTCATCGCTGCGAGCTGTCGCGCTCAGCGCAGCAGGTACTGGTTGAGCAGGTTCTCGTAGCGTTCCTGTTTGCCGCTGGTCTGGTTGGGCTCACCGCCCTTGGCACCCAGTGCGGCCAGGTCCGTGAGGCTGAGCGCGCCTTGCGCGAACTCCTTGCCGGCACCAGTGTCGAAGCTGGCGTAGCGCGCCGTGCGCCACTGTTCCAGCGGGGAGTCGTTGAGCAGCGCGTGGGCCACTTCCAGCCCGCGTGCGAACGCGTCCATGCCGCCGATGTGGGCGATGAACAGGTCTTCCATGTCGGTGGATTCGCGACGCAGCTTGGCGTCGAAGTTCAGGCCGCCCTCCAGGCCGCCCTGCCGCAGGACGACCAGCATCGCGCCCACGGTGTCGTAGAGGTCGGTCGGGAACTGATCCGTATCCCAGCCGTTCTGCGCGTTGCCGCGGTTGGCGTCGATGCTGCCCAACAGGCCGTGGTCCGAGGCGACCTGCAGATCGTGCTCGAAGGTGTGGCCGGAGAGCGTGGCGTGGTTCGCCTCGATGTTGAGCTTGAAGTCCTTGTGCAGGCCATGCTCCTTCAGGAAGCCCGCCACGGTCGCGCTGTCGAAGTCGTACTGGTGCTTCATCGGCTCCATCGGCTTGGGTTCGATCAGGAAGTTGCCCTTCAGGCCGATGCTGCGGCCATAGTCGCGCGCCATCGTGAGGAACCGCGCGAAGTGATCGACCTCGCGCTTCATCTGCGTGTTCGCCAGCGAGGCATAGCCTTCGCGGCCGCCCCAGAACACATAGTGTTCGCCGCCCAGTTCAACCGTCGCCTCCAGGGCGGCCTTCACCTGCACGGCGGCGCGCGCCACCACGGCGAAATCCGGATTGGTGGACGCACCGTTCATGTAGCGCGGGTGCGAGAACAGGTTGGCTGTGCCCCACAGCAGTTTCATGCCGGTCGCATCCTGCCGCGCCTTGGCCAGGCCCACCATGTGCTTCAGATTCTTCTCGTACTGGCCGACGTCGTCCGCATCCGGCGCCAGGTCGATATCGTGGAAGCACCAGTACGGCACGCCGAGCTTGGTGAAAAATTCGAACGCCGCGTCCACCTTCGCCTCGGCGGTCGCCATCGGCGAGCCGGTCTCCCACGGGAAATTGCGGGTGCCCGGACCGAACGGATCATGCCCGGCGTTGCAGAACGTGTGCCAGTAGCAGGCCGCGAAACGCAGATGCTCCTGCATGGTCTTGCCGCCGATGACCTTGTTCGCGTCATAGACCTTGAACGCGAGCGGGTTGTCCGAGCCGCGGCCTTCGAAGGGGATGCGGCCGATGCCGGGGAAGTATTCCTTGGCGCCGATGAAGGGTTGATTGCTCATGGTGCGTCTTCCTGTCGTTGTGCGAGGTGGTGCGTAGAGGGATCAGCCGCGATACAGCGGCGTGAGAGCGTCGAGATGTCGCAGGAAACGTGCATAGGCCGCGGCATAGGCGTGCGTACGCATCGGATCCGGGTGAGCGGACTGCAGCGGGTCGACCGCAACGTGCCGGTCCGCGATGTCGGCGATGGAGGCAGCGTCACCGCGTGCGTGACCCAGCGCCCACAGGGCCTGCAATGCCGCGCCGAACGCCGCCCCCTCGGACTGGGTCGGTACGTCCACCGGCAGGCCGAAGACATCGGCCACCATCTGCCGCCACTGCGCGCTGTTGCTGCCGCCACCGGTCAGCACGATGCGGTCGAACCGCATGCCCGCGCGGACAAAGGCGTCGTACCCATACTTCAGGCTGTACGTGGCGCCTTCCATGGCCGCGCGGTAGAGGTGCGCCGGGGTCATGTTCGTCGTGTCCAGACCCGCCAGGACGCCCTTGCCCAGCGGCAGGTCCGGCGTGCGTTCGCCATTGAGGAACGGCAGCATCACCAGGCCGTCGGCGCCGGGCGAGGTCGCCCGCAGGTGTCCATCGCCATAGCGGGTGCTGAAACCGAAGGCGTCGGCGACCTGTTCGGTCACGACGGTGCAGTTCATCGTGCAGATCAACGGCAGCCAGCCACCGGTGGACGAGCAGAACGCGGCCCAGGCGCCGTCCGGATCGACCACGGGCGTGTCCGAGTAGGCGAACAAGGTGCCCGAGGTGCCGAGGCTCATCGCCAGGCGGCCGGGCACGACGCAGCCGGTACCGATGGCGGCCATCATGTTGTCGCCCCCGCCGACCGCTACCATCACCGTCACGGGAAGCCCCAGTACGCCCGCCGTGGCCGGATCGATAGCGAACAGCTCGTCGGGTGCGGCGATGCGCGGCAGGCACAGGGCCAGGTCGCGCGCCGGATCGGTCGCGCGCAGCAGCGCGGCCGACCAGGTCCGGGTGCGCACGTCCAGCCAGCCCGTGCCCGACGCATCGCCGTACTCGCAGAAGCGCTGGCCGGTCAGCACGAAGTTGAGGTAGTCGTGCGGCAGCAGGATCGTTGCGAGCCGGGCGTAGGCGTCGGGCCGATGCGTCTTCGTCCAGGGCAGTTTGGACGCGGTGTAACCGGTCAGGATGGGGTTGCCGGCCAGCGCAATCGTGCGCGCGGGTCCGCCGAGTGCGTCCATGATCTGCACGCACTCGGCCGAGGTGCTGGTGTCGCACCACAGCTTGGCCGGTGCCAGGACCTCCCCCGCGGCATCGACCGGTACGAAGCCGTGCTGTTGCCCTGAGACCGCCAGCGCGGAGATGCGGGAACGCACCTTGGAATCGATCGCACGGAAGCAGGCCTGAAGGGCGGCGACCCACGCGGCCGGCTGCTGCTCACGGCTGCCATCGGCGGCGGACGCCAGCTCCAGAGGTGAGCTCGCGCTGGCGATGAGATGCCGCCCGGCAGGGTCGTACACCACGACTTTCAGACTCTGCGTACCTGCATCGATTCCTGCAACCAGATCCATCTATCTCATCCCGTGGGTGTATGGAGGTAGCGCTACCATTTCTGTGCAACAGCGAGCTGCCCCGTCATGCCAGGGCTGAGACCCGTGGCCAGACGTCCCGCGCCGCCCTGCAGTAGCGTTCGATGAACGCTGCCTGCGACGGCATCGTCGCGACCGCCTGCTCCACTGGCTGGCGGATCCGCATCAACAGCGTGCGCAGGTCCGCGTCGCTGATGGCAGCGGCAAGCGGATGCGGAGGTCCCGGCTGGATCCCCTGCCCCATCAGCACGCTCGTCCAGGAGTCGACCCGGAACAGCTCGCCGGGGTCCTGCCAGGCATGCGCACGTTCGCGCCAGGCCCGCAGCCGGACCGCGAGCGATTCGGGCAGGTCCATGTCACGACAGGCCTTCCACATCGGCTCGTCGCGCTGGTTGGCGTGGTAGTGCAGGATGATGAAGTCGCGCACGTGCTCCATCTCCTGCCGGCTGACCTCGTTGTACAGGTCCACCAGCGCCGGGCTGATGCCGTCGGACGGGAACAGCTGGATCAGGCGCACGACCGCGCTGATGGTCAGGTGGATGCTGGTCGATTCCAGCGGCTCGATGAAGCCACTGGCAAGCCCCAGTGCCACCACGTTCTTGTTCCATGCCTTCAACCGGCGCCCGCTGCGGAACGGCACCAGCCAGGGGTCCCGCAGGGGCGGGCCATCAACGTCGCGCAGCAGCTTGGCGTGCGCCTCGTCATCGGACATGTGGCGGCTGGAGAACACCAGCCCGCAGCCGACCCGGTGCTGAAGCGCGATATGCCACCGCCACCCGGCTTCGTGCGCGATGGCGCGGGTATACGGAACCGGCGGCGCGACCGATGCGGTCTGCACCGCAACGGCACGATCACTGGGCAACCATTCGTGCCAGTCCTCATAGCCGGTATGCAGGGTCTGCTCGGTCAACAGGCCGCGGAAGCCCGTGCAATCGATGAACAGGTCGCCCTCGATGACCTGCCCGTCTTCCAGCACCAGGCAGGCAATGGAGCCGTCGTGGGCATCTTGGCGGACCTCGCGGATCTTGCCTTCGACCCGTCGCAGCCCGTGGCCTTCGGCTTTGCGGCGCAGGAATTTCGCGTAGAGCCCGGCGTCGAAGTGATAGGCGTAGTTGACCTGGGGCTGGGTCTCCAGCGTAAACCGGTCATGCCACGAGGCCGCGCTTTCCAGGCAGAAATCGCCCAGGTCCGACGGCATGCCGCGGCGCAGGCTGTCCAGCCAGAAATGGTGGAACGGTGTGGCCCAGGTGCCCTGCCCGATCGTGCCGAACGGATGGATGAAACGTTCCCCGGGGCGACGCCAGTTCTCGAACGAGATCGAGAGCTTGAACGTGCCGGCGACGGCCTGCAGGAACTCCTGCTCATCGATCTGCAGAAAACGGTGAAACGTGCGGATGGGGGGCACGGTCGACTCGCCGACACCCACCGTGCCGATCTGCTCGGACTCCACCAAGGTGATGTCCAACTGATCGCGGAACTGGTGCGCCAGCGCACACCCGGCCAGCCAGCCGGCCGTGCCGCCACCGGCGATGACGACCTTGCGGATGCGCCCTTGCGTTGTGTTCGCCACGTTCAATGCGGTGCTCCCATCAGCGGTTGAGTCGAGCCAGCAGCTGGGCGCGCATGCGGCGCGCCTGCGGCTCGTCGAACGGTGCCAGGTCGCCCCGGGCGGCGTCGGGCAGGTGGTGTCCTGCACGCTCACCCGGGCCGAAGACGTAGTACTCGAAGATCGTTGCCCAGGCCTGCTTCTCGCGCGCCGGCAGGTCGCGCACGGCCCACATCGCGTGGTGGAGTGCCGGTAGCGGCGAGGACAGGAAGGCCGGCGAGCTGCGCCACCAGTAGTTCACCAGCACATTGAAAGGCGCGAGGCTGCGCACGTGGTGCCACCACAGGCTGGGAATGAAGATCGCATCGCCGGGTTCCAGCTCGGCGTTCTGTGCGCTTGCCAATGCATCACGGAATCGCGGGTGGCGCGAGAAATCCGGGCGGTCGAAATCCACCACGCTCACTACCTGTCCGCCCGGGGTGGGTTCCAGCGGCCCGGGATACAGGTTGTCGATCTGCTCCGGCGGAAACAGCGTGAACCGGCGCCGACCTACGGCGCAGCACGCCAGGTTGTCGGGCGTGTCGAAATGGCAGGAGGCGGTCACGCGGTTGCCGATCCAGATGCCTGCCGAAGCGTCGATGCCCTGCCCGGCCAGGCCGGCATCGTTGTGCTGCGCGAACCCGGGCAGTGCTCGATCGATCAGCAAGGACGCGACATAGTAGGTGGGCGGCCGCGGTGCCTCGAGGGTGGCTTCAATCTCGTCCAGCACCTGCGTCAACAATCCGCGCCGGACCTCGACGTTCAACCGGGTGAAATCCTCGTTATAGAACGGGCGCCCCTCGATCTCAGGCCCGCCGAAGGAGTACGGGACCGGCACACCTGCCTCGAAGCCGCGCAGATAGCCCAGTGCCGCCTGCGTGGAGCGTAACCCGGCCTGCACCAGCGCCCAGTCGCGCGCGATGCCGCGCAGTATCACCGGCTCGCCAGCGGCCACCAGTGCCTCCAGCGGAAGCGCGCCAGGCGCCAGGCCTTCCAGTGTCCGCATGGCAATGCCGTCCAGCACCGGTCAGTTCCTGCCCGCCGCAGCGGCGGCATCCTGCAGACGCAGACGTTTCTGTTTCTCTGCGATCAGGCGACGCATGTTGTGCAGCGACGCCAGCATCAGGTACGCCCCTTCCAGGTAGCCGGCGCGATTGAGTTCGGCCAGCGCCGGACCGTCCAGCTGGGCAAGCCGGTCACGGTCGATGGCGTGCAGGCCGTTGACACCGACCCGATGCTCCTGGGCAACCTGCACGTCGAGCGTGATCGGGTGAATGAGGCCTTTAGCATCCAGCTCGGCAAACATCGCCGCCCCGAAGGCGTGTCCCTCGTGGATACCGCGCAGCACGCCTGCGATGTGGTCCAGATAAGGTGTGTTTCCCCCCTGCGGCAGGAATACCGGCTCGCCCTGCATCGCCGTCACGCGCGGGTGATCCAGATCCACGTGCAGCACCGCTTCCTGGGTGAGCGTGCCATCGATCCGGTTTTCCTGGAAGCCGATCAGGAACGGCCCCTTGGCCGCCGCCCCGGGCAGGTAGGACGCATTCCAGCGGCCGTCCTGCAGGTAAAGATTCTCGTGCTGCTCAAACCCAAGCAGGACCACGGACTGCCACTCACCCGTGGCGGCGTCCCTGCGAAGGAAAATGGGGTATTCGCGCTGCAGTTCGGCGAACTCGCTCGGGTAGGCCGGCACCATGCCGACCGCATCGCCAAACGCGGACCCGAAATCGGTGGCCACGCGCAGATCGCGGTGGGCGATGTTGTTGAGCATTTCGTAACGCGGCATGGTGTTCTTCCAACCCCATCAGGACCCTTGAACGGGTGCCGCTGCCAGGGCAGCGGCACCCCCACACGTCAGAACCTGTAACGAACGCCGAGCATGTAACGCGGGCTCTGGTCAGCCAGCTTCACGATCATCTGCGAGGTGCGCGAGCGCCAACGGACGTCCTCACCGGTCAGGTTGATCGCCTCAAGACCGAACGACCAGTGATCATCCAGGGTGTAGTTCACACTGAGATCCCACTGTTCGTACGCTTCCACGTAGTACGGATTGCGACTGGTCCCCTGGTTGGCGAGGATCAGGTACTGGTCGCGCCAGTTCCACGCCAAACGCACCGACCAACCATATTTTTCGTACATTAGCACGGCGTTTGCGGTGTCACTGAGGCCGGTCAACGAGAACTGGTCGATGCCCGGGTCGCCCCCGTTGTTGTAGCCGACATCGCCATCCACCAGGGTGTAGTTGGCGAGGACGCCAAAGCCGGTATCGCCGAAGAAGTACTGACCCCCGAGCTCCCAACCGTGCAGTTTTGCCTGGTTCTGGTTGATGGGACGGTTGACGCTGAACTGGTAGAGCGGATCATCGCCCTCCCCGTACAGGTCATAGGCCGCTTCGGTGGCCAGGACCTGCGCGTCGGTACCGTTGTAGGCGCCCAGTCCGGCCGGATTGTTGCGCAGCAAGGCCAGCGCGGTGAACAGGGCCGTATCGTTGGCCGAGCATGCCGCCGCATTGGCCGCGCCGACCTGGGTGATACAGGCGCCGCTGTTGAGGAACGCCAACGCGGCCTGCGCATCCGGGCCGGCGGTAGGATCCCTCAGCCCATACAGGTTCTCCTGCACGATGGTGTTGCCGATGAAGTTGTTGACGGACTTGTTCCAGTACGTCAACGACACGTAGCTCGCATCGGCGAAGTACCACTCCAGTGCCAGGTCGAGGTTGTCCGACTCCAGCGGCTTCAGCTGCGGGTTCTGTGCGGTGCCGCTGGCCCGCGAAGACGGATCGATCAGCACCGAGCCAAACGGTTGCTGTGCGGTCGGGCCTGCGTAGAGGTTGCCGATCGGCGCGCGCGCGATACTCTTGCCGAACGAGACGCGTGCCTTCAGATCGTCCATGAGGTCGATGCTGAAATCGAGGTTGGGCAGGATGTAGCTGTAGCTGTTCTTCTCGGTGAACGGCTGCTGCTCATCGGACAACACCACGCGGAAGTCGTTGTTGGACTGCCATTCGATGGCTTCCGGGATGGCGATGACCGACGTCGACACCACATCGGTGGTCTCATAGCGCACGCCCAGGCGGGTATTGGTGCGCAGGCCGCCCAGCTCGCCGTCCAGCTCGACCTGGAAATAGGCCGATTTGGTCTTCTCTTCCACCAGGTTGTCGGCGGCGCGCTGCGGGCTCACGCCAAGACTGGCGCCATAGTTGTCCGCGGCCCATTGCGCCAGGCGGCCCGCATCGCCGCGCCAGGCGGTGAAGCTGTTGGCATTGAAGTCGTTGAACAACCCGACGATGTTGACCGGCTGCAGCAGGTCCATCAGCCCGTTGGCCACATCCCCGTCAACGTTGGCCACGCCCCAGTCGCCCAGGGTGTTGTAATTCTCCGCGGCCTGGATCCGGTGGGTGGTCTGCTTGCTGGAGTCCACGCCAAACTGGAAGCGCCCCCGGTCGAAGCTCCATTCACCGTCGACGCGTCCCTGCTTGATCTCGCTGACCTGGGTCTGCGAATTGATGCGCAGCACCTGCGAACCAATTTCGCCCGGCACGAAGCCCGGGTTGACCACGCCGTTGGTCTTGGCGATGGCATCGGCCGTGCTCGGGTACCAGACCTGGGTGCCCACGGGCAAGCCGTTGTTGAAGTTCATCTCCTGTACCCACGACCCACCGCAATGCGGCCCGGTAGTGCAGTTGTTGGTGCCGGCGATGCTGCTGAAGATGGAGCCGCCGCCGGTGAGCGGGTCGTTGGGTCGGCTTTCGTTCTTTGAATTATGCGCGTCGAAGGTCAGCTTGAAGCGGTCGGTGACGTTCCACAGTGCATTGAAGCCGAGGGACCCCAGCTTGTACTTCTGCATGCTGCGCTGCTGCTCAAGCCCGAAATCCTTGGTGCCCGCGATTTCACGGATATAGACCGGCGTCGCAACCGCACCGCTGGTGTCGAACGTGACATCGGTGTAGTTGCTGTTCTGCAACCACATGCCCTGTTCGCCACGATTCTCGGTGATCTCGTTCGTCGAATAGGTGTAGTCCAGGGTCAGGGTCACCGCGTCGGTCGGCGCGAACTGCAGCACCGCCTGGCCATTGATGCGCTCACGCTCGAACTCGGAGAACGCATAGCGAAGGTCGTTCGGACGACCGTACAGCGCGCCCACCGCCGGTGCATTGACCACGGTCGGGTTGCCGGGCATCGTGCCGGTCCACGGCTGGATGTTCCAGTAGTTGTTGGTGGCCTGCACCGAGCCACCCTTGCGCTTCTGGTAGCTCGCACTCACGCCAACGCCGAAGGTCTTGTCCGGGTTGCTGTAACTGAAGATGCCGGACAGTTCAGGCGTCAGGTCGCTGTCGAATGGCTGGCTCTGGTCGGAGACGACCTTGGCACCGGCGCTGGCGACGGTGCCGTCATGATCGAACGGGCGTCCGGTCAGGATGTTGATGGTGGCGCCGATACCGCCGCTGGGGACATTGGCCTGGCTGGTCTTGTAGACCTCGATGCCATTGATGGATTCGGCGGCCAGCTGGGCGAAGTTGAAGGCACGGGTACCCCCGTCGACGCCGCCGATGGCGACCTGCCCAGAGGCACCGAACGCATCTGCGCCCGGCATCTGCCGTCCGTTGAGCGTGACCATGTTGAACTGGGGGCCAAAGCCGCGTGCCGTGACCTGCGCGCCTTCACCATCACGACGTTCGATGGAGATGCCGGTGATGCGTTGCAGCGATTCGGCCAGGTTGGTGTCCGGAAACTTGCCGATATCCTCGGCACTGATGGCATCCACCACGCCGGCCGAGTCACGTTTGATGTCCATCGCCTGGCTGAGGCTGTTGCGGATGCCGGTGACCTGCACGGTATCCAGCTGTGTCGGGCTGGGCTGGGCCTGCGGCTGGGCGACGGGCGCGGGCGTTGGCGCGTCCTGTGCAAACGCGGGATTGATGACCAGGACGCCACCGACAAACGTAAACATGGCCCTGGAGGTGAACTTCGCCAGCGTGCGGCTCATGAACGAGCCCCCCGGCATTGGGTACGACGGAACGTAGAAGCGCTCATGACTCTCCCCTCTGACATAACGATCGAATGGATGCACCGCCCCTCCTGGGGGCACGTACGGGCGATGCCCGTCTTCCACACCGAACATCGCAGCGCGCTGTGCGCGTGCTGCGACTTACACTCGCTTTCAGGCTTGCCAGAACAGCCGCGTGGTAAAGGGGGGGTACCCGTTGGCCCTTACCCCGGCCAAGTGGTAGCGCTACCATCACGTCACGGCCGCAGACTAATCATCCGGGGTCGCGCTTGTCATCATGCAGCGCAACAAAGGAGCGCGTGTCCTGAAAAACAGCCCGAAAGCCGTGCGTCGGAAAGCCAGCGCCATCACCATCGACGACGTCGCGGCGCACGCCGGCGTGTCCGCCATGACGGTGTCGCGCGTCATCAACGGCCATGCGGGGGTGCGTGACGGCAACCGGGAGCGTGTCATGCGCAGCGTGCTCGCACTGGATTACCGCCCCAACCTTGCGGCGAGCGCACTGGCCGCGGCGCAGCACACCTGCATCGCGTTGATCTACACCAATCCGAGCTCCAGCTACCTGCGCGAACTGCTGGTGGGCGCGCTGCGTGGCTCCACCCGGGCAGCGGCACAGCTGGTGATCGCCACCTGGGATGAACTGGGCAGCCAGCAACGTCGCGAGGCAGCACGGCAATTGTCCAACAGCGTGGCGGGCGTGATTCTTCCGCCGCCCCTGTGCGAATCACAGGACATCGTCGACACCTTCGTGACCGCCGGCATTCCCGTCGTCTCCATCGCATCCAGCCATTTCAGCGACCGGCTGTCGTGCGTGCGCATTGATGACCGCCAGGCAAGCCACGACATGGTGTCGCATCTGATCGCTTACGGGCATGCCCGCATCGGCTACATCACCGGCGATCCAAATCAGACCGCCAGCGCGCACCGCTGGCAAGGCTACCGGGATGCCTTGGCTGACGCCGGCATCGGCTACGACGACACGCTCGTCCAGCCGGGATATTTCACGTACCGCTCCGGGCTGGAGGCGGCCGAACGGTTGTTGACGCTGCCCCAGCCGCCCAGCGCGATCTTCGCCAGCAACGATGACATGGCGTCGGCCGTGGTGTCCGTCGCCCATCGCCGCGGGTTGGAGGTGCCAGGGGATCTTTCGGTGGTGGGCTTCGACGACACCTCCGCGGCAACGATGGTGTGGCCGGAACTGACGACCATCCATCAGCCGGTGGCCGCGATGGCGGACACGGCCATCGATATCCTGCTGCGCGCGATCCGGCATCCCGCGTCCTCGGCGCGCGCCACCGTGAACCATGTGCTGCCCTACCAGTTGATCACGCGGGCGTCTGTTTCGAGGCCTTTGCTGGCCCTTTAGCCGACGACTGCTTCACAAACGGCGGTCAAGAACCTGACCCGGCCAACCGTCTATGTTGAAGGTCGACAACCGTTCGTAACCGCACGATTCGTAGAAACGCACCAGGTCGCCACTGCCCCCGGCATAGCAATCCACGCGCACGTAAGCGACACCCGCGGCACGTGCCTGCTCGTCGGCGAACGCCATCAGCCGGCGGCCGATACCGCGCACGCGCGGATCGCGCGAAGCAATCAGCACACGCACGTAGAGCTCTGGCTCGACCGCTGCCGGCACGTAAGGCATGGCGTCTCCCAACGCCAGGAACGCACGCACCTCGCCCTGTGCGGTCTCAGCTACCCACGCACCCGGCAGCGCGCAGGCGTCGGTCACCTGGGTGATACGGCGTGGAATCGATGACCACGCTTCGCTACCCCACTGCTGTGGGTTGCCGATGGCCACGAACCAGGCAATCACCTCGTCGAACAACCGCAGTACAGCGGGCGCATCGGCCACGCTGGCGCGGCGCATCGTCAGTGTTTGTTTTGCTGCATCAGTCACGCATACCTCTCCTGCCTGGTGGCGCTACGCCACAACCAGCAGCAGTGTGCCGCCATCGGTGGCAGACACCAAGCCTCTCGCGAGATCGATGTTGGCATCGCAGAGACGGGGCGTGTAACGCCAGGTGGCCTCAGCCGGCCGCTTCCAGCGCCGAGCGCGGCATGGCAAGCCGCGAGGCGCGCAGGTATCGCAGGTACTTTCCGATGAAGACGCCGGTGAACCCACCCGACAACAACAGATAGGCGGCGCGGAAGCCGACATCGAGGTTGAGCGAAGGGGAGACGGAAAGCGCTACCTCGAAGCCGTACTTCACCACAAACGTGAGCAGCAGCAGCGGCAGCAGGCTGTAGTCCGCACTGCGCCACAACCTCCCCGTGGATATGTTGACGGTGAGCGTTGCCCGTCGCAGCAGCATCCACCCAAGGCCCATGCCCGCACCGATGCCGACCACCCATTCCCCCCACGCCTCCCAGGAACTGCCGAAACGGTGGCCGAGCGACCAGGCCCCCCAGGCGGTGAAGAGAGCCGGCACGATGGCCAGTTTCGTGAGCGAGGTTTCACCGGGTCTCATGGCAGCGATGCCGCGGCTGACCAGGAAGACCAGGAGCGCCCAGACCCACACAGGGGTGTTCGAGATGAGGTGCTGCAGCATGATCACGGGGAGTCCTTGATGTGGGCGGGTGCCGGCGATGCACGCCGCGCGGGAATGGCTCCATTCTCGCTTTGCACCGACCCATCACAAGTGACAGGTGTCAGGCATCAGTAAGTACGACCATCATTTCCCTGGCGTCGAGCCATGGCGCGTGTAGAGGGTCAGGTCCGCTGCAACTCATAGTTGGCCACCATCCTGTCCAGAAGGTCCAGTTCGTTGGGAGGAACTGGCGAGGCGGTATCACACACAATCGACGAGGCCAGATAGTACTCGGTGTCATTGCGGAGGCGGCCACGCCGCAGGAGGGCCTTGTAGTGACGAGAGCGGCGCTGCCAGAGCTGACTCATCGTCGGTGCACCAGCCCCGGCTAGAGAGGCATCTGCTGCAGCGATCTGCTGTGGCGAGAAATCCCCGAAGTCCTCCAGGATGTCATTGACCGCTTGTTTCAGGCCTGGCAGGACACGTGAAACACCCAGCTGGCGCTCGTAGACCGCAAGCACATTGATTGGATTGTGCGGGTGCTCGAGCCCCAACACCCGTTGCGGCGTGAGATGTGTCTCCCAGTGAACAAAGAAGCGCTTCAGTTCGTCGTACTCACGCTGCTTTTCTGCAGATACCGACCTGACCATATGAGGTTCAACTCCGCCGCATCAGAATCATCTTCTCCTGCGACATGTCCCGCATCGTGTACGGAATCCCGCCCGTGCCATAGCCCGATTCGCGGCGGCCGGCGAAAGGCATCCAGTCCGTGCGGAACGCAGTCGGATCATTGATCATCACGGCCGAGGCATCCAGCCGGTTGGCGGCGCGCATGGCGATGTCGATATCCTGCGCGAACACGCTGGCCTGGAAGGCGGTGGGCAGGGCGTTGGCGCGCGCGATCGCCTCGTCGAGGTCGGTGTAGCGATAAACGGCCACCACCGGGCCGAAGACTTCCTGCGTGGTCACCCGCGCGTCGCTGGCCGGATCGAGCAGCACGGTGGGCTGCAGTGTGGTCTCGGAAAGTCGCTTGCCGCCGGTGGCAAGCTGCGCACCGCCGCTCACCGCTTCGTCAATCCACTCGGCCACGCGGTCGGCCTCGCGCGGCTGGATCAGCGGGCCCACCTCAGTGTCCTTCAGGGTCGGGTCGCCGGTACGCAGCCGTTCAACCCGGGCGACGAGGGCCTGGGTGAAGGCGTCTGCAATGTCGTTGTGGACGAAGATGCGCTGTGTGGACACGCACACCTGGCCGGCATGGTAGTAGCCGCCCTTGACGATCGGCTCGACGATCCTGGCCAGGTCAGCACTGCGGTCGACGAGGGCGGGCGCAACCCCGCCGTGCTCCAGCGCCGAACGTGCGCCGTGTGCCAGCTTGGCGTGCAGCGACCACCCTACCCTCGCCGAACCGATGAAGCTCAGAAAGGCAATGCGCCTGTCGGTGGCCAGCGCCTCGGCCAGGTCGTTGCCTTCGGGGAGGAAACTCTGGCACCACGGTTCGGGCAGCCCGGCCTCATGCACCATCGCCACGAATTCCAGGCAGGACAGTGGCGTTGCCGAGGCCGGCTTGATGATGACCGGGCACCCCACGGCGATGGCCGGCGCGACCTGATGGACGATCAGGTTGAGCGGGTGATTGAACGCCGAGATGGCCGCCACGATGCCGATGGGCTCCCGGGTCGTGAACGCCCAGCGGCCTTCGGACGCTGCGGAAAGACCCATCGGGATTTCGCGGCCGGCAAAGTTGCGCAGCTCGTCGGCCGCATTGTGGACGCCATCGATCGCACGTGTGGTCTCGATGATCGCATCCGGGAGCGGTTTGCCGCCCTCGCGTGCAATCTGCAGGGCGAGGTGGTCGCGTTTGGCATCCATCAGGGCGGCAAGCTTGCGCAGGATGGCGATACGCTGGTGCGGGGCGAGCCAGCCGTCGCGGTTCTTGAAAACCCGCTCGGCGGCACTGAGCTTGCGCTCCAGCGCGGCGGCGGTATCCAGTCCGATCTCAGCGATAGGGGCGCGGTCAAAAGCCTGTACGACGGTCAACATCTTGAGCTCCTTGCGGAAGGGTCAGCGAGGGCGATCACGCGCAGCCCACGTCCGGCGTGCGGTTGCGCAGCTCGTCCACCAGCACGCGGGTGTTCTCGGCATAGTCGATCGGCACATCCAGCACGTGGACACCGCCGCCTGCGAAGGCGGCTTCGATCATGGGCACCAGGTCGCCTACTGCGGTCACCCGGCTCCCCTTGGCGCCGTAGGCCTCGGCATACTTCACGAAATCCGGATTGCCAAAGCGCATCCCGAAATCCTCGAAGCCATCCACCGCCTGTTTCCAGCGGATCATGCCGTAGGCGCTGTCGTTGAGGATCACCACCACCAGGTTGAGTCCGAGGCGCACGGCGGTTTCCATCTCCTGCGAGTTCATCATGAAGCCGCCGTCACCGCATACGGCCAGGACGCGCCGCTTCGGGTACAGCATCGCGGCCATCATGGCGGACGGCAGGCCGGCCCCCATCGTGGCCAGCGCATTGTCGACCAGCAACGTGTTGGCGACATGCGTGCGGTAGTTGCGCGCGAACCAGATCTTGTACATACCGTTGTCAAGGCAGACGATGCCGTCGTCCGGCATGGACTGGCGCACGTCATGTACCAGCCGTTGCGGCGTGACCGGGAAGCGGTCCTCCTCGGCACGGTCGTTGAGACGGGCCAGGATCTTCTGGCGCAGCTCGATCATGCCTTCGTCAGTCGCCAAGCGGCCTTCCAGCCGCCCGGCCAGGGCATCCACCGAAGCCCCGATGTCGCCCAGCACCTCGATATCGGGGTGATACACCTGCTCCACCGTGGCGGACTGGAAGCTGATATGGACGACCTTGGGGCCGCCGCCGCTCTTCATCAGGAAGGGCGGCTTTTCGACCGTGTCATGGCCAATGGCGATGATCAGATCAGCACGGGCAACGGCTTCGTGGACATAGTCGCCCTCGGAGAGCGCGGCCGTTCCCATGTACAGGTTGGAACCGCCGGTGACGGCGCCCTTGCCCATCTGCGTGTTGAAAAACGGCAGGCGGGTCCGCGTGACGAACGCGGAAAGCGCCTCGGCGAGCCACGGGCGGCTTCCCGCCGCACCGATCATCACCAGCGGCCGTTTGGCGGCCAGGATGGCCGCTTCTGCGCGGTCGAGCGCGGCAGACGGTGCGATCGGACGCTCCAGCGGATGAACCGGGATGACGGGGATATCCTCCACCTCCTCGCCGGCGACATCCTCCGGGAGCTCCAGATGCACCGGCCCTGGGCGCTCTTCCATGGCCACGCGGAAGGCATCGCGCACCGTGGCCGGAATCGCGGCCGGGCTGACGATCTGACGCGTCATTTTCGTGAGCGGCTTCATCGAGGCCACGATATCCACGATCTGGAACCGTGCCTGCTTGGCGCTCATCACCGGCTTCTGCCCCGTGATCAGAATCATCGGCCACGCGCCGAGGTGGGCATAGGCCGCGCCGGTGGAGAAATTCAGCGCGCCCGGGCCGAGCGTGGCCAGGCATACACCTGGCCTGCCGGTGAGCCGGCCGTGGGTGGCGGCCATGAACGCGGCCGCCTGCTCGTGGCGTGTGAGCACCAGCTCGATGTGCGAGGTCCGGAGCGACTCAAGGAAGTCCAGATTCTCCTCGCCCGGGACACCAAAGATGCGGTCGACGCCTTCGTTCTCCAGCGCCTTGACCAGTAGATCCGAGCCCTTCTGCATAGCTTCGATCCTTACGGTGAAGTCAGGATCACTATACCCGGGCCGATGTCAGCGCTGCGTCGGATGTCTGCGGGAGGCTGTGCGCCCCGGGTGCCGGTAGTTTTACTGACCTCACCCCGCACGTATTGCGGTTGAGCACGTGGAGCGCTGTGGCCAGACTCGAGTCACACCCGGTGCCCGCCATGCGTGGCGACGTCGTGCATGTAGATCAACACAGCACATCATGGATAAAACGTGGAGACTTCCCGATCTGGTCGCCGAGCAGCCTCCGGCGTGACGTGTGCGGGTACGTTCGTGTCACCGCAATCGATCCGCGGCAGCCTGCTCGTGGTCGGGCTGGCTGCGTCGGCGCCCTGGTGCGCATTGGCGCAGAGCGTGGACGCGGCCAGCTGTATCACGGTACCGGCAAGCGTACCCGCCCAGCAGGTCCGCGCGAACGGCACGGTCCTGACGGTCGCAAGCGGCACCTACGCGCCGACCACCGTCGGTGCACCGGCCTTCTATGCCGCCAATGCCGGCGTGATCAACGCTACCGGCGCGGTGGCGTTGATCACCAGTGCCGCCAACACGGCCACGGTCTGCTCGACCAACGCGGGCGCGGTCAACTTCCTGGCGGCCGGCTCCACCGTCAGCCGGCTGGGCGCCGGGGGGCCTGCTGCCCGCCTGGAGGCAGGCACCACGCTGACCTCCAACGGCACGCGTTTCTACACGTCCCTGGCCAACAGTGAAGGCATCCAGGTCGCAGGCGGCCGCTTCACCGGCAGCGGCGATGTCATTGCCACCGGGATATTGCTGGGGACGCAACCCGGCAATCCCGCCACCTACGGTCTGCCGGTGGACGCCAGCGGCAATCTCGTCACCGATCCCGATGCCTACGTGGGCAAGGCCGCAACGGCGGCCCACGGCATCAGTGCCATTGACGGCACCGTCCGGTTGAATGTGGACAGCGCCGGCGTTCCCACGGGTGGCACCACATCGATCCATATCCTCGGCACCGGCGCCGGTGCAACCAATGGCAGCCACGGGTTGCTCGGCGCCAGCGGCGCGCAGTTCGACGTGCATGCGGTGAACATCCTCACCCGCGGCAACAACAACAGTGGTGGACGCTTTGCCACCGGTTCGCGCCTCCAGGCATCCCAGCTTTCCATCGATACCACCGGCACCGGCGCGACCGGCCTGGTGTTCGCTGATGCGCAAGGCACCTTGTCCGGGCTGACCATCAACGCCACCGGCATCACCGCGCACGGGCTGTCGGCCACCGGCACCTCCCAGGTGCAGGTTGATGGGCTGGACATCCGCGTGGCCGGGCAGAATGCGCACGGCGTGCTGGCCGGGAGCGGCAGCACGGTCACACTGGCAGGAGCGCCGGGTGTCGTCATCGCTGCAGGACAGACCGGCAATGCGCTGCGCGCCGAAGGCGGTGGCAGCGCGCTTACGGCAAACGGGCTTCGCCTCTCAACGCTGCTCAACGGTGCCATCGCTGGCCATGCGCTGACATCAGGCACGCTCACGCTGAGCGGCAGTGCGATCTACACCTCCGGCATTGCCGGCGGCAACGCGGCGGTTGGCCTGCAGGCCGCCAGCGGCGGTACCGTGGTCAGCCAAGGCAATGCCCTGCTGACCGGCGTACAGCTCGGCACGGATCCTGCCGCCGCCAGCTATGGCCTGCCGGTGGATGCCGGCGGCAATGCCACCACGGATCCTGCCGCGTATGTGGCCACCGGCACCACCGGGGCGAACGGCGCGCAGGTGTCCTCCACGGGTGGCACGCTGCGGCTGGACGTGGCGGCCGATGGCTCAGCGTTGGGCACCACGACCCGTATCGAGACCTACGGCAACAACAGCACCGGCGTGCTGGTAGCCCAGGCGGCTTCCGCGACCTCGCGGCTGCAGGCAGCAGACACGGTGATCACCACGCACGGGATGAACGCCAACGCCGTGCTGGTCCAGGGCGCCGTCGGCGGGGTCGGACCACAGGCGGCGTTGCTGCGCCTGGACACGCGCACCACCGATCTCAATGCCAACGGCGTGTATGGCCAGGCTGGCGCGCAGGTCAGCGTCACCGACAGTATCCTGACCACCTCGGGAAGCGGGGGCGGTATCCGTGCCGATGGCGCGGCAACCCGCATCACCGCGCGCAATCTCTACATCGGCGGCGGTGGCGCGGGTGGCATCGGGCTGAACGCCACCGGCGGCACCATCGACAGCGCTGGAACGACCATCATCAACTCAGGCCGCCCCGGGATGACGCTCAACGCCAGCGGTGGCACCGCGGGACGCCGCTGTCCCGCTCCTTCCCCCGGACCTTCCGCCCGATGATCCGCCAGTGCCCCTGCCGATGGCCTTACCGGCGCCGCAGGGTGTGTTGCCGGCCGCCGACACCCCGACCCTTGCCAGCATCACCGCGACCGGCAGCGTGCTCACCGGCGCCGCGATCACCCTGCCCGGCAGCCTCTCCAATGTGGCGCTGCATGACACGCTGTGGAACCTGACCGGCAGCTCCACGCTCACCACGCTGCTCAATGATCGCAGCCGGATCGCGTTCGCGGTGCCTGGCGGAGATCCCGTCCAAGTGGCCAGCTACAGAACCCTGACCGTGTCGCGCTACAGCGGTAATGGCACGCTCGCGCTGAACACCTGGCTGGGCGACGATGCCTCGCCCTCGGACCAGCTGGTCGTGGTGGATGGCAGCAGCAGTGGCCCGGGCGTGCTGGAGATACACAACACCGGCGGACGTGGCGACCGGACGCTGGCCGATGGCATCCGTGTGGTGCAGGCACGCAACGCCACCAGCACGCCCGACAACTTCGCGCTGGCGGCACCGGTGGTGGCGGGTCCGTACGAGTACTTCCTGTTCCGCGGTGGCGCGGCCACGGTCTCCGGCGCGGATGTGGAGAACAGCTGGTACCTGCGCTCGGTGATCGACTGCGCCAGCCCGGGTGCGCCGGTACCGCCCTGCCCCGCCCCTCCTCTCCCGCCGCCACCGGATCCTGCTCCGCCGGATCCCGTGCCCCCTGAACCGCCCAGCCCCTCGCCGCCCCCGGCCTATCGCCAGGAGGTGTCGCTGATCGCGGCCGTACCGGCGATGGCCCAGGTGTACGGCCGCACCCTGATCGATACCCTGCACGAACGGGTCGGCGATGAGCAGCTGCTGCATCAGCGCGGCGACCTGGATACCGAACGTAGCGGATTCAATGGCGCCTGGATGCGCTATCTCGGCCACGACGGCGAACATGATGGTGGCCGGCGCGGCATCTATGGCGATCGCGGGCCCGACTTCGACTACCGTTTCGATGCGTTGCAGATCGGTACCGACCTCTACCGGCGCGTGGATGCCGATGACCTGCGCCGCCGTCACGCCGGTGTCTACCTCGCGTATGGCAAAGGCAAGGGCGAGGTGCGGCACAACCTCCTGGATTACCGCTTCCATGCTGGCACTGACCGGTTCAAGGCCGGCTCGGTCGGCGGCTACTGGACAGCGTTCTCCGCCAAAGGCGCCTATATCGACGCCGTGGCCCAGTACACCTGGTATGACATGCGCCTGCAGTCCCCGCGCACGTCCGACAGTTTTGTCGATGCCGATGGGCTGGCGCTGTCGCTGGAAGGCGGCTGGCCGTTCATCCTCAACGAGGGCGACGGGTCCTCCGGCGAGGACGGGCGTTGGCGTCTGGAGCCGCAGGCGCAGGTGATCTGGCAGCAGATCGACGTCGACGACCTCGATGATCACACCGCGCAGGTGCACTTCAGCGACGGTGACTCGCTGGTCGGGCGCATCGGCGCGCGATTGAATCGCACCGGCCAGCACGAGACCGCGCAGGGTGAGGCCCGCAGCAGCAATGCCTGGCTGCGCGCCAACGTGTGGCACGAGTTCCGCGGCACGCCCCGCGCCGCGTTCGCCACCAACAGCGGCTACGTGCCGTTCGCCGTGGATATGGGCGGCTCATGGGGCGAAGTGGGCATCGGCGGAACCTGGCAGGTCACCCAGACCGGCTACCTGTTTGCCGATCTCGATTACAGCTGGAGCTTCAATGGCGACGAGAACGCGTGGAACGGCAAGCTGGGCATGCGGTGGAACTGGTAGACGCTGTGATTCCAGGGGATGGTGACAGCCGATAGTGCCTGTGAAATCATGCGCGGTTGTCCGCCCGGCGAGCTTGCATGTTTCAACGATTCTTCAGGAAGAGCCGCACGACTGTGGCAGCGACCGCTGCGCTCGACGTCCGCAGTCAACGCCCTTCAGCGGGCGAGATCCGGGTTGAAGGCGCGACCGAGACGCTGTTCCTGTCTCCCTTGCCGGTGTACACCGGGCAGGTGCAATCCTCCCGTCGCCATTTTTCGGACATCAATGATGTGTTCCTGGACCTGGGAGGGAGCAACTGGGGAACCGTAGAGGGCGGCAAAATGCTTGCCGGCGGAATCGTCGGCCTGTTCGTGCTCGCGTTCATCGTGCCCGCGCTCATCATGCTCTACCTGGTGCTCGCCTACCCGGAGAACTTCCCGACGCCATGGGCGGATTTGAAGATGTTCATTCAAGTGTTTTCTGCCGGCGCGCTTCTCGGCATCCTCCCCTTGGGGGCATTCGCCTACGGGATGTTCTCGGATGAGTTCAAACGCGCAAAGCCCTATCCGGTGCGCTTCAACCGTCAGCGTCGCGAGGTGTGCTACATCGACCGCGAGAGCGGCCGTGCCCTGATCGTGCCCTGGAAGAGCATCGTTGCCTGGGTGTCCAATTCACAAGGCATCACCCCGTATGGCACAACGCGCCAGTACACCTTCGGCATGGGCCTGGAGGATGAAGAGCGCGACACCGTGCAGTTTGTCCTGCTGCCACAACCCAGTGATTCGCACTCACTGGGCCTGTGGGCGTCGATCCGGAACTACATGGAGGACGGGCAGTTGTTCAATGCACCCAACCCATGGTTCCAGGCATTGGGGTTGGTCCCGACCAAGGATCGACTGAAGCCGTATGAGGGCATGCACACCTTTGAGATCGAGCGTGAGGATGCTCGCGCGATGGGTTCGCTCGACGATGGCGGTGATGATCTGACGCTGGAACAACGGGAGAAGTATGGCTACGACAAACGCTCCTACTGGCCGCTCCGTCGCTGGTACGCGTGGCGTGTCCTTACCTTCTGGAAGCTGCCCTACCTGCTCGCCGAATGGGTCCATCGCCGCGGCCGTCCTTCGCTGCCGGCCGTGGTGGAAGCCTGGTCCCAGGCATTGCCGGAAGCGCAATGGGCCACCCCCAGCGGGGCGCTTGTGAACGCCAGCAAGCGCGTGAGAACGGCCATGGATAAACAAGGCGCGACGTTCGTCGATGCCTGCAAGGCAGCCGGCTTCAAGTGAGGTGACTGCTCCAGAGCATCTCGAGGGTATTGAACGGCAGCGGACGTGATCCACCACTTCAAACACGCGATCCGTGCCTGCGGCGAGCAAGGCGATACAACACGGTGCCAGCCAGTACCGCGGCCACGGCCCCTGTCAGCGGTACCGATGCCAGCGTTGCATAGCTGATCGTGAGGCTGCCCATGGCGCCCCCGAGCGCGGTGCCCAGGTTGAAGGAGGCGATGTTCAACCCGGCCGCGACCGGGCTGTAGGCGGGAATCAAGCGCTGCGCCTGCTTGAGCAGACGCAGCGTCAGCAGCGTCACGATGCAGAAGAAACAGATGCCCAGCGTGCCGATCAGCAGCATCATCATGGCCGGCATGCTGGCGAACACGTAGAGCCCGAGCAGATTCAACGCCAACGCGCACAGTGCCAACTGAAGGCTGCGGTCCCCGTCCATCGCGTCGCCCAGCGCTCCCCCGAGCAGGTTGCCTGCGATCGCACAGACGCCGAACAACAGCATGCCCAGGCTCAGCCACTGCACGTCCACACCAGTGACCTGCTGCAGATACGGCGAGACGAAGGTGAAGAACGAAAACGTCGCGACGCTCACCAGCGCGCCGATGCCGGCCGTCGTCAGGAGCTGGGGATGGATGATGGCCTGGATGCCCTTCCATGCGCCGCCGCGGGACGGGGCCGAACCGGCAGCTCCCCTCGGCATGCACAGCGCCAGACCCAGCATGCCGACCACGCTGAGGACGCCGATGGACAGGAAGACCACGCGCCACGACCAGAGACTGCCCAGGTACGTGCCGATCGGAACGCCGAACGCCAGCGCGAGGGTCAACCCGATCCACACGACCGACAGCGCCCGGCCGGATCGCTGCGGGTCCACGAGCCGGGTCGCCGCGTCGGAGGCGACCGCCATGAAGACGCCGTGGCCGAGGCCGACCACGAAGCGGATGGCCAGCAGTGTGACCAGATTGGGCGAGGCGCTCATCAGCAGGCTGCCCAGTCCGAGCAACGCCGTGGCCAGCAGCAGGATCTGCCGGTCCCGCCAGTGCGCGACCAGCGCGGTGATGAACGGTGCGCCGATGGCCGCGCCCAGTGCATAGGCGGCAATGGCCGTGCCGACGAGGGATATCCGCGCCCCGAGGTCATCGGCAATGGTGGTCAACAATCCCGCGACCACAAACTCGGAGAGCCCGAACGCGAACGCGCACAGGGAAAACACATAAATGGCAGCAGGCATCGCAGGTCCTATCCAGCAGAGCTGCGGAAGCCTAGTGCCTGGCCATGTGCGGGTGAAGGACGGTTTACATACTGCAGCAAGACGCCGCGCGTCTTGTCACCTCAGGGCAGAGAACGGGTCTGCAGAATCGCCTGTATCAACCGGTCGCGGATCGCTGAGGTCCGGGTCTCGTTCCACGCCATGAACAGCTCCAGCCGTGACACGTCCTCCGCCGCTTCCACCTGGAGCGGACGGAACACAACGTCCTCGCGCGTTTCCGTCGCCAGCGAAGCGGGCAGCAGCGCGATACCGAACCCCGCAGCCACCAAGGCAATCAAGGTCTGCATCTGCCGGCCGTGCTGCACGATGTCGGGCACGAACCCGGCTGTCTGGCACAGGCCGATCAGCTGGTCATGAAATCCTTTGCCGAGTGTCCGGGGCGAGGCGACGAATGCTTCGTCCCTGAGCAATGCCAGGTCGATGCCCGCCTTCGCCGCCAGCGGATGACCGGCCGGCAGCGCGACGCAGATCCGTTCGCTCAGCAGCCTTTCCATGCGCAGGTGCGGCGTCGTGGTGCCCGGCGTCCGCATGAAGCCGATATCCGCCTCTCCCTGCTCCAGGGCGTTGACCTGCTCCTGGGTGGTGGCCTCCCGCATCGTGAAGGCGATGCCCGGGTTGAGCTCGCGAAAGTGGCGCAACGCCTGCAGCAACGAGGCATAGGGGGCGATGTTGATGAAGGTCAGGGTCAGGTGGCCCTCCATGCCCTGGGCCACGCGGCGCGTCTGGGCGACGCCCTCCTCCAGCGACTGCACGGTACGGCGCGCGGTCTCAAGGAAGGCTGCCCCCGCCGGTGTCAACGCGACGCTGCGAGGGGTGCGCTCGAACAACGGGGCTCCGACGGCGCCCTCCAGCTTGCGGATGGCCTGGCTCAGCGGCGGCTGCGCCATGTGCAGCCGCTCGGCGGCGCGATTGAAGTGCAGCTCCTCGGCCACGGCAATGAACTGCTGGAGCAGGCGGGTCTCTATCACTGAAACACCAGACCTCTGGAATGCCGGAATTGAGGGTGTTCAACATACCAAATCTCTACGTTGTCCAGAGCGCGCCAGCAGGCGCCTGCTGGAGGGACTGGTCATGATGCTGCTGCTCGTCAGCGATGCTCGACGAGGGGCCGGACAGCGTTACTTCGTGGCGTCGCGCGCTGTCGCGTCCGCTTCCATCAGCTCCCGGCGCTGGGCCTCGATCCAGGCGTCCCCGGCGGCACGTGCCTGGGCATCGAGTTCCTTGTTCTGCCGGTCGTTTTCCTGGTACTGCGCCCACACCTCGGGCGTGATCGTCTCCAGTCGATGATCGGGGCGCAGCTGGATCGAGGGGGACGCCCCCATGGCCACCGTGAAGTTATCGAACAGCCATTGGCGGCGCTGCTCAGGCGAGGCATACAGAAGGTCCGGCTCCGCATAGGTCCGCATCGGCAGTGCCTGCTCGGCGAGGGGCGTGTCGGACGAAATCCTCGCCAGCCTGACGACCAGTCGCTCATGGTCCCGGTCTTTGTGATACAGGGCGGCGATGTCGCCATCGATCCACAGGACGTACGCGTACCCCGCGATGGGATGGACCTGGAACGGGTGTTCACGGACCAGGATGAGATCACTGCGGTCTGTGTAGAGCGCCCGCCAGCCCGGCGGTGCCGGACGGATGCCGCAGTCGACGGTCCCTGCCGTGATCTTCTCCAGCGTCGCCCTGCCGCGGCTCGCGGAAAGCCGCGTTGTCCAGCAGCGTGAGCTGTCACGATTGTGCGATGCCATCAGAACTGCGTCTTCGTCCAGCACCACCGCATCGGTATGCACAAACGGGGCGTCTGTGGCGTCATGATCCTGCAGCAGCGTCGCGAAGTCGCTATCTGACAGCGCACTGCCATTCACGTAAACGGCGTACGTGGTGTGGTGCTGGTACTTGCTGCTGTTGATATCCAGCCTGCTTTCCGTCACGGCCACGACCTTCAGCGTGTCTGACGAAAACACGGTCTCCCGCTGGGTGCGTGCACATCCAGCGGTGAGCAGCGCTGCACACAGCAGCAGCGCAGCAGAAAGCAGGACGGAACATCTTCTGGCGTGCATCGCGCTGCTGCCTGCGGGTCGGGATGGGATCCGTGCAAGCATATCCGCTTCGGCCACGGTTACCGGGCAGCACGGCCCCAAAGGGGCCGCACTGCCCTGACCCGCTGGATCAGAAGCTGTAATCCAACGAAACACCCACGGTACGCGGCTGCATCATCACCGCATTCCAGCGCCGGTACTGCTGCGCGCCCGCGGCAGGAATCGTCCTGCCAGCGGCGACGTAGATGTCCTTGTTGGTGAGGTTGGTGATGAAGAAGCGCACGGTGGTGTTCTGGCTGCTCACTTCGGCAGTCAGGTCAACGGTGGTGTAGCTGGGCAGGTCGAAGGACTGCGTTGAGGCCACCGATGCCGCACGCTCGCCGTAATAGCGCAGCGCGCCACCGACGCTCCAGCCCCATTCGCCGCTCGTCGGGAACTGGTAGTCGGCCTGCAGGCTGCCGGCCCATTCGGGCACCTGCGGCAGCTGGGCGCCGGATTCGGCCTGGTTCGGGCCGCCCGGACGGGCCGGGGGAATCGGAGCCGTCAACGTGGCGTCGGTGTAGGTCAGGCTGCCGCTCAGGCGCAGGCCGTCGACGGGCATCAGCGCGCCGGTGAATTCAACGCCCTGGCTGCGTGCTTCGCCCCCATTGACACCATAGGAGATGCCCTGCGCCGTGAGCAGGTTCAAGCGGATGTCGTCCCAGTCGATCCGGAATGCCGCCACTTCCACCAGCGCACGACGATCCCAGAAGTGGCTCTTCAGGCCGGCTTCGTAGTTGATCAACGTATCCGACTTGACCTGCGCGGGCACCTCCGGGGCGGCCGGCAGGATGGGATTGGGGCTGCCGGCGCGGTAGCCGGTGGCGACCCGCACGTAGGCCATGGTGTCTTCGCCCAGGAACAAGCGCGGGCTGGCGCTCCAGGTGGTCACGCTTTCCGAGGAGTCGGTGATGCGCTGCACGCCATCGCCGCCCAACGGACCGCCGAGTGTCTGGCGGAATTCCTGGTCGTTGCGCGCATGGCGCACGCCCAGGGCCAGATCGAAGCGGTCGGTGAACTTCCAGGTGGCATTGCCGAACAGGGCCTTCTCTTTATACGTGGTCAGCACCGAGGCGGTGAACAGATCAAGCACCGGATTGAACGCCGGGCTCAGTGCACTGCCGCGCTCGATGTAGGCGGCATCTTCATCGGTATAGAACGCGCCGAGCTGCCATTGCAGGCGACTGTCGCCCTTGGAGGTCAGGCGGAATTCCTGGGTCCACTTCTTCAGCTCGATATCCGTGTCCAGGCCGGCGTACGCCATCACCGGGCCCACGCCGGGCTTCTGCCCCAGCAAGGGGATGTACTCCACCGACTGGTCCTGCAGGCGCCATGAATTGGATTTCATCCAGCTGCTGGCGGAGGTGAAGTCGGCCCAGCCCAGATCCCAGTCCACCGTCAGGCCGTACACGTCGTACTTGATCGTGCTCGGCTGCAGGAACAGATACTCGTTTGAGTAGCCGGGCAGCTTCGGCTTGAAGGTGGCCGGGTCGAGCGCGACCGTCGCGAAATTGTCGCCCTTGTTTTCCTGGCGCATCGCGGTGAGCAGCACGTCCACCGTATCGGAGGCCTTCCACAGCAGCGAAAGGCGGCCGGCGTTCTGGTACACATCGTTGGTGTCGCGGCGATGCAGGACGCTGTTGTCGATCCAGCCCGGACTGGTCTGCTCGGCGTAGCTGGCGCGCAGGGCCAACTGACCCTTCACCAGTGGCACATTGACGGCGGCGCGCTCGGAATGGCCCACCCGGCCGCCATCGTCGACAACGCGCATCGTGGCGCCGGCGCGGCCCGAGAAGTACTCCAGGTCCGGCCGTTTGGTGACGTACTTGACCACGCCGCCCAGCGCACTGGCACCGTACAGCGTGCCCTGCGGGCCGCGCAGCACTTCCACGTTCTGCACGTCGTACGGCAGCAGGTCGAACATGCCGGAGGTCGCACCGGACAGTGAGCCATTGGCGGTGAGCGGCACGTCGTCAACGTAGATCGAGGTCGAGGCGGTATTGCCCATCGGGGTGATGCCGCGGATCGAGATCGTCGAGCGGCCCGGCGCACCGAGGCTGGTGATCTGCAGGCCGGGAACCAGCCCGGCCAGGTCATTCATGTTGTTGACCTGGAGGCGGTCGAGCTGCTCTTCGCTGATGACGCTGATGGACATCGGGATATCGGTGACCACTTCCACGCGTTTCTGCGCGGTCGCGGTCACAGTGCCCAACGTATGTACGTCGTCGCGCTTGGGGTTCTCGGCGGCGACCTGTGCCAGTGCCGTGGCGCTGCAGCCCAGGGCCAGGATGCCTGCAGTGCAGGCCAGCGACAACGCGTTCATTCGGAGCGAACAGTGACTCATGTGATGAGACCTCGGTAGCGAAGCTGGACGCCCACGGCAATGGGCACGGAATGCGGCAGTCAGGGCACCCCGTCGTGCTGGGGTGGGGGCCGGCCTGGCAGTGACGCTCCTGGGATGAATGGCTATGCGTAAGCCCATGTAGGACACAATAGTCCTGTTCAGAGAACTGTCAATCCTGCGTCGCAGCATTGACATGAATTCATGCGCCAGGCCCGCCCCGGACCTCAGCGTCCGGCGCCCCAGACCGCTTCGTCACACCAGATCGTGCCGTCGCGATAGAGCACCCCGGGCGTGCGGTCCTGCTTGAGGAAGGTGGGCCCGTCCAGGTCGACGAGATCACACAACTGCCCGACCACGAAGCCCGGCGCAGCGCCCAGGCTGCTGCAGACCATGCACCCGACCATGACGCCCAGCCCGGCCTCGCGCGCCGCGGCGGCGATCAGCAGCGCCTCGGTCAGGCCGCCGCATTTGTCGAGCTTGATGTTGAATACGTTGAAGCGACCCTTCAGGCCGTCGACATCGGCCAGGGTGAGCGCGCTTTCATCGGCGGCCAGAGGAATCGGCGACACGAATCCGTCCAGATCGGCTTCGCGCCCCCGGGCCAGCGGCTGTTCGATCAGCGCTACATCGGCGTCCACCATGGCTGCCACCAGCCGCTCGAGATCGCCGACCTGGTAACCCTGATTGGCATCGACCCCCAGCCATACCTCGGGCCGCGCCTGACGGATCGCCGCGACGCGCGCGATGTCCAGGTCGAGATCACCGGTCAATTTGACCTTGATCGAACGCGCCTGGCGATACGCGACCGCGGCGGCCGCCATCGCCGTCGGCTCATCGGCGCCGACCGTGAAGGTCGTGGGGAGCGGCCGCGGCGGCGGCAGCCCTGCAAGCGCCCATACGGGCTTGCCTGCCTGCTTCGATTCCAGCTCCCAGAGGGCAGCATCAACCGCGTTGCGAGCGCCACCGGCTGGCAGGATCGCGCGCAGTTCCTCGCGCGTGGGGTGTGCCTCGATGGCATCACGCACGGCTTCGAGCTGGAGGCGCATGGTCTCGATGTCTTCGCCCAGGTAATAGACGCCGGTCGCCTCACCGCGGCCGACGTGCGTGCCGTCATCCAGGGTGACAAGGCAGGCCAGCCGGCTGTCGAAGACGTGGCTGGCGATGCGGAACGGTGCGGCCAGACGCAGCGCGTCGACGGCGATGCCGAGGGTGAGGCGGGCCATCAGGCGTTCACTCCGGATGCGGCCATGTCACGCGCCACAGCGGGCGTTGCCAACAGCTTGATCGAGCACATCTGCTTTCCCTGCCTCAAGGTGAGTAATTCTCACATCGAGACATTAGTTCTCCGTGCGGAGAACTGTCAATGGGCGCCGTGTCCGGCGCCCCTCCCTCGTGCCGCGTTACGGATTACTTAGCAGCTACCGGGGCCGGTGCCAGTGCGGCCGCGATCTGCGACAGATACTTGTTCCAGTCGAACTTCTGCCCTTCCGGTGTCCAGCCCAGACGCACGATCACCGCATCCTGCGAGGGAATCACCGCCATGATCTGATGGTTGTGGCCCATCGCCATGAAGGCATCGGGAGGCACGTCCTGCAGCACCTTCCGACCTTCTTCTGCAGCCGCGGCCCGGTTCAACCACAGCTGCGCGCCGTATGAGGGGCGCGGTGATGCTGGCGTGGGCGTCACCGCGAACTGGAGCCATTCCGACGACAGCAGCCGCTTGCCACCGGCCTCGCCGTGGTTCAGATGCAGCAGCCCATAGCGCGCCCAATCCCGTGCCGTTGCATACCCGTAGGAACTGCCGACCAGGACACCGGACTCGTCCGGCTCGATCAGCGCGCTGCGCATGCCGGCCGGCTCGAACAACCGGGTCTGTGCAAATCGGGTCATGCCTTCCAGGGTGCCGCCGGTGGCCTCGAAGACGATCCGCGACAGGATGTTGGTCGTACCCGAGGAATAGCTCCAGTGCGTGCCTGGCGCATGTTCAAGCGGCATCGCGGCCGCCAGCGCGCCCATGTCACCGGCCTCGAACAGCATCTTGATCGATTCGTTACCGGGCTTGTAGCTCTCCACGAAGGCCAACCCGCTCGACATCGTCAGCAACTGGCGCAGCGTGATCGCGCCGCGCGGATCGCCTTCGCCCTTCCATTCCGGCACCGGCGCGGGGTCATCCAGCTTGAGCACGCCGTCATCCACCAGCAGGCCAACCAGCGTGCCCATGATGCTTTTGGTGGCCGACCAGCCCAACATGCGGGTGTTCTGGTTGAAGCCAGGCGCGTAACGCTCGGCAACGATCGCCCCACCCTGCACCACCACGATCGCACGGGTGTCCGGGTAACCGCCCACGTTCTGCTCATCGAAGGCCGCACTCACGGCCGCGTCCAGTGCGGCACGGTCGAGCTTCGCTTCTGCGGCGGCCTGCAGCGCCGGCACAGGCCGGTCACCCTGTGGCCAGGGGCGCGCCGCCAGTGGCGATAGTGGCGTGAGCTGGGCCGCCTGGGCCTTGAGCGCCGCGAGCGGCACGTCGCCCGTGGTCAGCGTGCAGCCGACCGCCGGGCGATGCAACGCGGTCCGGCTGGCCGTCCCAGGCGCGGAGGCGGTGACCGTCCCTGCCTTGCGATCGACCGCCAGCGCCACCGTCCTGGTGAACGGCGCCAGTGCGTGGATGTCGTCGCGCAGCACGTCGGCCTCGGCGCGGTTGGCCACGAAGATGCCGGCGCAGGCGATCTGTGCCGAGACCGCGGTGCCCAGATCCTCCGCGCTGGTGATCGGTGGTGCGGCGGCCAGTGCTGGCGCGGAGGCGGCGAGCGCCAGAGAGAGAAGACTCCAGCCGGAGGCGTGTCGGATCATGAGGTGTGTCCTGTGTTTGTTGGAGCGCGCACGTGGATCAGCGCGTGCGGCATGGGTGGCGCAGCGCCGAGCCCGCCCGGGCGCCGGTGTGTTTGCCGCCCTCGAAACTCACCACACCGTTGACGATCACGGTTTCGATGCCGGTCGGCGCGCCGGCGGGCGCGTCCCAGCTCGCCACATCGTCCAGCGTGTCCAGATCGAACAGCACGATATCGGCGCGCATCCCCTCGCGGATCAGCCCGCGATCGCTCAACCCCATCCGCTGTGCGGGCCAGCTGGTCATCTTGCGGACCGCGTCTTCCAGCGTCAGCACATGACGCCGCTTCACATACTCGGCGAGGATCCGCGGGAAGGTGCCATACGCGCGCGGGTGTGGCAGGCCGATGGCGCCGTCGCTGCCGTAGTTCACCGCGGCGGCCGCGTCACTGCCAATACTCACCCAGGGCTGGCGCAGCGCGAGCTGCACATCCTCTTCGCTGATCATGAAATACAGCGCGACCGCCCGATTGGGCAACCCTTCAAGCGCGATGTCCCAGGCCGCATCCGCCGGGTCCAGATTCAGTTCGGCACCGATCTCGGCCAGCGTCTTGCCATGGAAGCGCCGGTACTTCTCACTGAAGCTGTTGGCCAGGCGCACGTTCTGGAAGCCACCCGACGCATGCACCAGGTTGGACCAGCCGGGCATCGAACCGGCGGCAACCTCCTTTTTCATGCGCTCGCGCACCTTCGGATCGCGCACGCGCTCGATACCTTTCTCAAGCCCGTCGGCCCAGACCCAGCTCGGCGCGATGATCTCCAGCCCGGTGCCGCCGGCGGTGTAGGGATAGAGATCGGCGGCAACATCGACGCCGCGGTCCCGCGCTGCATTGATCGTCGCCAGTGCCTGGGGCATCAGCTTGCCCCACTCCGGCGCATAGGCAGCCTTCAAGTGGAAGATCTCCACCTTGACGCCGCCCTTCTCGCCGATCTCGATGGCCTCTTCAATGGCCTTGACCACGCCCTCGCTCTCGTCACGCATATGCGTGGCGTAGAAGCCGTCGCATTGCGCGGCCACCTTGGCCAGCGAGACCAGATCGGAGGTGCTCTGGAAGCTGCTGGGTGCATAGATCAAGGCGCTGGAGATACCGAACGCACCGGCCTCCATCGCAATCTTCACCTGCTCGCCCATGGCATCGAGCTGCTTCCTGGTCGGCGCACCAGCGGCATCGCCCATGACGTGCACGCGGGCCTGGGTGGAGGAGTAGTACGTGCCGAAGTTGACCGCGATACCCTGCGTTTCGAGCTGCTTGAAGTAGCCCGGCATCCCCGCCGCAGGCACCGGCGGTCCGCCCTCGCCGCCGATCAGCGTGGTCACGCCCATCCGCAACTTGTTCTCGGCCGCACCGTCCTTGAGCAGCGCCGCGCCGGACTGATCCATCATGTCGATGAAGCCCGGCGACACATAGCGCCCCGTTGCGTCGATCTCGCGGGTGCCCTTGCCGGGGACCTGGCCGACCTGGACCACCCGCCCCTCCTTGACCGCCACATCGGCACGGACCCACGGATTGCCGGCACCGTCGAGCACGCGTCCACCGCGGATCACCAGGTCATAGTCGGCCGCGGCCGCGTTGGCGGCGAACAGCATCGATACGCCCGCCCAGAGCAGGGTGCGCTTCATCATTGCATCTCCTTGTTGGTGCGCGCCTGCGCACGCACGTCATCCACGACCTCGCGAACCGCATCCACCACGCGATCAGGCTGATCGATCTGGATGTAGTGGCCGGAATCGCTCACGATCTGTTGCTGCCCGCGGCTGGACAGGGCGGCCTGCTCGGCATGCAAGGTGCGCCATTCCTGCTTGAACCGGGCGCCCTCCTCCGCCGTCAGGCCCATCTTCTTCAGCTCGTCGGGCTTGAACGGCTTCAACGCGGTCAGCACGATCACCGGGCGGTCGCCAAACGACGTAACCGCGCGGGCATCGTCCATGGTGCTGTCGAAGCCGTCGAGTTCTGCGGTCGCGCCTGTGACCGAGGCACTGGAGAAGGCGGTGATCTCCGCGGCCTCATCCTTCGGGCGTGGACCATGATCGGCGCGCGAGAACAGGAAGCGCACCAGGCCGGTCCGTGACAGTGCCGTGGCGGTATGCATCAACAGCGACACCTTCTTCGGGTGGACATCGATGCTCACCACGCTGCCGAGCCGGGCGATCTGATCCGGGTGCGAGGGGTCGACCATCACCAGCCCGGCGACCTGATCGCCGTAGCGCCCCACATAGGTCCGGATGTACGGCCCGCCGATGGAATGGCCGACCAGCACCAGCGGATCGGTGATGCCCGCGCCTTTCAACAGGGCGTGCAGGTCATCGGCCACGGCCGACGCACGCTGCGGGGTGTCCTTCGCATCGCTGCGCATGATGCCGGCGCGGTCGTAGGCACAGGCGCGGGTGAAGCGGGCGATCCGGTCGTGCACCCGGGTCCAGTCCATCGTGCCGCCCGTGCCGAGACCGGACTCGAAGATCACGGTCGGGGTGCCACTGCCGCGACACTCGATATGCATCTGGCGTCCGCCGACATCGACCATCTGGCCGCGCAGTGGATGATCGGTCGCCGCGCTCCGGCGTGCCAAGGCCTCGTAGACCACCCCGATGAGGGTGATCAGGATCACGACCGCCAGCAGACCCAGCGCGATCCACTTCACCCACCGACGAAACCGCCGCCAACCCTTCACTGCTGTCATGTCGTGCTCTCTTGAATGGCGTGCTGAAGCCTGCGTTGCGCCGCAGGCGGTTGAGAATCCTCTGACCTGCCTGCCCGGCCAACGCAAACGACCGGGGACAGGTGTAGGCCCATATAGGATATAAGCGTCCTATTTGGAGAATTGTCAATGTGCAGTGCGGGGCGCGGGGCCAGCCCATGGGCCACTCCGGAGGCCACGCTACCCAGCGCCAGACTGCGACAAACCGTCGCAATCGAGCACGAACCGGGCATTTTCGCCGGGAATCCCGACAGACATGCCTTACCATCGGGCCGGTGCGTGCGTCCCTCCTCCACCGCTGGCTTCATGCATGGGCCTTGCTGGCGATTGCGCTGGTGATCGTGGCGCCCATGGTCAGCCGGGCATTGGCGCCGGTGAACGCGCCCGTCATGGAGGCCTCGCCGGCACCCGATCCGCATGCGGCGCATCACGCCATGACGGATGCCGACGCGCATGCGGGCCATCACGCGCATCACGATAGGGATCAGGGAAAGGCCAGCCCCGCTGCCGAAGCGCCTGCCGATCCGCATGCCAGCCATGAGATGGGCGTGGACTGCGAGTACTGCCTGATTGCGGCCCGTCTCATCAGCCTGCTCGTGGCGCTGCTCCTGCTGCTGACGCAATGGCCGGCCGTGTTTCGATCGCTGTCGGGTCTGGTCGACTGTCGCCGCGCCCCCGCACGGGGAACGCTGGGAGCTCGCGGCCCGCCGCTGCTGGCCTGCTGATCCGGTCCTGACCAGGTGCAGCGCTGCTGCGCCCTGCCCTGTCTGCTGATCCGCCGTGTCCGGTGGGGCCAGGCGATGCCGGATTGGAACCGATGCCCCGCGCCATCCGGCGTCTCTGCCGGACCTTGTTCCTGCCCCGGTCGATCTGACCGTGGCGACCGATGCTGTGGACCATGACAACTTCTTTTTCGTATCGACCTTTGGCCAAGGCCATCACGGCCGTGCTTGCCGCTGCCCTTCTTCTTCCCGCCACCGTCGCCGCCCAGAACGGTACCGTGCTGACCCTGGGCACCGTGCAGGCGCGTTCGGCCGCCGAGCGCGAGCTGTCGGCCCGCTCGGTCTTCACCTCGGTGGATCTCATCGGCGGCGATGTCCTTCAACCGCAGAAGGTCGACCATAGCTGGGAGCTGCTGATGAATGCCCCGGGCGTGCAGGTCACCCAGTTCAAGATGGGCACCGACGCCGGCCGTTTTTCGTTCCGGGGTTTCAATGGCGAGGGCCGCATCAACGCGGTCAAGCTGCTGATCGACGGCATTCCGAGCAATGACAATTCGGGCGGCATGCCCTACCTGGATGCGGTGTTTCCGCTGGACATCGCCGCGCTCGAGATCGTGCGCGGCACCAACGATGCCCGCTACGGGCTGCATGCGATTGCCGGTGACGTGAATGTGTTGACCCGCCAGGGCGGCACTGACGGCCAGCTGAGCATCACCGCTGGCAGCTTTGGCACGCAGGATGTGCAGTTGGCCAAAGGGTTCGAGCGCGGCCCCTGGTCACAGAACTATTTCGTCGGCTGGCGCACGTCCGACGGCGAGCGCGACCATGCCAATGGCACGCAGCGCAGCTTCGCCGGCAAGTGGTTCTACACCGACCCTGACGGCCGGTGGCGCGCAGGGCTGACCAGCCGCTACTACAAGAACGCCGCACTGGAAGCCGGCTACCTCAGCTATCCGGAGGTGCAGGCCAATCCGACGCAATCGCCGGCCTACGCACGCGATGACCGCAGTGAGCGCGAGACGGTCCAGACCGCCATGCACATCGATGGCGCACTGGGCAGCGACTGGAGCTGGAACGCCAAGGCCTACCAGAACGACTATCGCAACCAGCGCTGGGTGACGTTCACCGCGGGAGGCGCTCAACAGGAACGTTTCAACGATGAGACCCATCGCGGCCTGCTCTTGAACACCACCTGGCGCCCGGACTCGCGGCTGGCCGAGTTCGTCCTCGATGCCGGCGTGGATGGGCAGTGGCAGGACAACACGGCCCGCCGCTACAGGACCGTCGCGCGCGAGCGCCAGGCGACCCTGCGCGATTGGGACTACACCCTCGATACCCGGGGTGCCTACGTGCAGGCGGTAATCCGGCCGATGGACGCGCTGAAGATCGTACCCGCCTACCGGGTCGATCGCGTGTATGGCGACTTCCACAATGGGGCGACCGGCCTGCGCGCACCGGTCTACGACTATGGCCTGATCAAACAACCCAAGCTGAGTGTGTCCTACGATCTCAGCCCGACCACGGTCGTGTACGCCAACTGGGGGCGAACGTTCCAGATCGGCAGCGGCAATGGCGCGTATCGCACGCAGGTGAACGATCTTGCTCCCTCCCTCAACGAGGGCTGGGAGGCCGGTATGAAATGGGCGCCCGTGCAGGGGCTGCAGACCCGGATCGCGTACTGGGAGCAGCGGGCCAGCGATGAGGTCGCCACCGTCCTGGGCGTCAATGGCGTGGTCGGGGCCAATGAGGTCGGCAACGTGGGCCAGACGCTGCGCCGCGGTTGGGACGCCCAGCTGACATGGCAGGCCAGCGCCCAGTGGCGCGCCTGGGCCGCGTACTCGCGGCAGAAGGCGGTGATCGAGGTGCCCGACCCCAGTGCGCCGCAGACCCGCGGGCGGCAGATCGAGAACGTGCCGAACTGGCTGGCCAGCGCGGGGGTGGACTACGCCCCGACGGCCGACTGGGCCTTCAGCGCCTGGGGCAATGGCCAGGGCGACTACTTCGTGGAACGAACCAACACGCTGGGACGCTACGGCGGCTATGCACTGTTGAACCTGAGCGCCACGTACCGCCTGGACGCCCGCAACAGCCTGGCCCTGCAGTTGAAGAACGCGACAGATCGTTTCTACGTGTATGCCTGGTACGACAGCGGTTCCTCGGGCTACTCACCCGGTGATGGCCGGGCGCTGTACCTGAGCTGGACCCGGGAGCTCTGACATGCCAACCCCCGCTACCCCGCGTGCATCGGATCGCTGGCGTTTCTACCGCGCGGTGTGGCGGTGGCACTTCTATGCCGGCCTGTTCGTGCTGCCCTTCATCGCCTGGCTGGCGTTGACCGGGGCCGTGTACGTCTACCAGAAGCCGATCGATCGCTGGATCCATCACGATCTGAAGGTCGTGGAGACCGCAGCGCTGCCACCCTCGCCTGCCAGCGCCCAGCTGGCGGCCGTCAATGCCGTCAGTCACGGGGAGATCTTCCGTTACACCACGCCGGACTACGCCGACGGCACCATCGAGATCGGCGTCCAGGAGGCCGACGGTCGACGGCAGGTCTACTACGTCGACCCGGGCACCGCGCAGGTGCTGGGGCACCTGCCCGACAAAGGCACGTTCTCGGGCGTGGTGCGGCAGCTCCACAGCCTCGATCTGCTCGGCGATTACGCCAGTGCCCTGATCGAGATCGCCGCTGGCTGGGCCATCCTGCTGGTGGCGACCGGCGTGTACCTGTGGTGGCCGCGCGGGCAGAACGGTGGGATCACCACGGTTCGCGGGCAGCCGCGACAGCGGCTGTTCTGGCGCGATCTGCATGCGGTGACCGGCGTCTGGGTCGGCGGTGTGCTCGTGTTCCTGGCCGTGACCGGCATGCCCTGGTCGGTGGTCTGGGGCCATCAGGTCAATGCCTGGGCGAACGGTCACGACTATGGTTACCCGACCGGGGTGCGGGTGAACGTGCCGATGTCCGCGCATCGGCTTGCCGACACCACCACGCCAGCCTGGTCGATGGCGCAGGCACAGCTACCGGTCTCAGCGGTGCCGCATGCCCAGCACGCCGCTGTCGATGACGGGCATGCCGCACATGGCGGCGGTCCACTCGGGGATCTGTCGCCGCAGCCCGGTGCGCTCGGCATCGACGCGGCCATGCGCCGGTTCAGCGCACTGGGGCTGGCACCGGGTTACAGCATCGCGCTGCCGCGTGGGCCCATGGGGGTCTACACTGCCTCGGTCTATCCGGAGGATCTGTCGCGCCAGCGGGTGGTGCATCTGGACCAGTACAGCGGCCGGGTTCTGCTGGACATGGGCTACGCCGATTACGGTGCGCTTGGGCGAGGACTGGAATGGGGCATCAATGTCCATCTCGGCAACGAGTACGGCACGGTCAACCGTGTGGTGCTGATCATCGCGTGCGCAGCGATCCTCCTGCTCTGCCTCAGCGGTGCGGTGATGTGGTGGAAGCGGCGGCCCATCGGCGGGATCGGCGTGCCGCCACTGCCGAAGCACGGGCGAAGCGTGGCGGGTGTCTTCGTGCTGCTGTGCATCGGCGGCGTGGTGTTCCCGCTGGTGGGCCTGTCGCTGTTGGTCGTGGGGCTGCTGGACCACCTCGCCACCCGTGGCTGGCGACGGACGTGAAGACCCGCACTTCACGCGGCGCACACTACCCTCTTGCCGTCACACCCCATGGAGCTGCCCCCTCGTGAGCCGGCATTGGCCGCCAACGCGCGCATTAAAAGGACTTACCTGTCTCTCCCTGCTTTGCATGAGTGGCGCTGCCATCGCCCAGCCCGTACCGGACGGCGCCGCTGTTCCCGCCTTGGATTGGCAGCAGTCCCAGCAGCGGCTGGAGCAGGTGTCCGATGCCCTGGCCGCGGCGGATGCGTCGGTGCGCAACAAGCAGGACCTGCAGGACGCCACCCGCCTGCTGCGCCTGCCCGAGATCACCGGTGAAGTGCGCCGGTTGCAGTTCCAGAAGACGCTCACCCTGCCGCTGGGGTCCTTGGCGCCGGTCGCTGAGGCCTTCGGCATCGACTCGCCGTTGCAGTTCACCGAGCGCGACTGGCGCACCCGCCCGGTGGTCACTGCGGTACTGCCGTTGTACACCGGTGGCTTGATCCCGGCCGCCCAACAGGCCGCTGCCGGCGCGACCGATCAGGCCAGCGCCGAGCGCGAATCGCAGCGCCAGTCACTGAGCGTGCAACTGGTCCAGGCCTATTTCGGCCAGCGCCTCGCCGAGCAGGCGGTGGACGTGCGCCGCGAGGTGCGCGATGGGCTGCAGCGTCACCTCGATGATGCCCTGAAGCTGGAACGCGAAGGCTTTGCCACCCGCGCGCAGCGCCTGCAGGCCAATGTGGCCCGCGACAAGGCCGAGCGCGAGTACCAGAAATCGCTGAATGATCTGCAGACGCTGAAGGCCGCATTGGCCACCCTGCTGCGCAGCGGTGGCGACGTCCGCCCGCTGTCGCCCTTGTTTGTGCATCGCGCGCCGATCGGTGCGCTGCCTACCTTCGAACGCGATGCACAGGCCCGGCAACCGCAGATTGCCCGCCTGCGGGCCCTGGTGGCCCAGGCCGAGCAAGGCGTGCGCGTGCAGCAGGCCAAGCTCAAGCCCACCGTGTTCCTGTTCGGCCAGTACGATTTCCGCCGCCGCGACGAAATGTTGACCGACCCGGACTGGGCGTTCGGCATCGGCCTGAAGTACACCTTCCTGTCGCCCACCTCGCGTCCTGCCCAGATCAGCGCCGCCCGCGCGCAGCAGGATCAGGCCGAAGCCGGCCTGCGCGAAGCCGAGAACCAGGTGACGCTGGGCGTGCGCAAGGCCTGGTACGAACTGGATACCGCCCGCCAACAGTTCCTGCTGCTGGACAGCAGCATCGAACAGAACCGCGAGAACCTGCGGCTGCAGGAGCTGGCCTTCCGCGAGGGCCAGGCCACCTCGCTGGATGTGATCGATGCGCGCCTGGGGCTGGGCGGCGCACAGGTGGAACGCGCGCAGGCCGCGTATCAGTACGACGTGGCGCTGGCACAGCTGCTGGAGATCAGTGGACAGATGGACCGATATGAAGAATTCCGCCGCCGGGGCGACGAGGTGATCGCGCATGAATGACACATTGCAGGCGCCGGCCGACGCGCCGCCGCCGAAGAAACGCAAGGCCGGCATCCTCATCGCGCTGGTACTGGCGATCGTCGTCGTGGTCGGGCTGTGGCTGGCCTGGCGCACGCCGGCCGAACAGCTGCAGGGCATGGCCGATGCCGACACCGTCAACGTGGCGGCGAAGATCACCGCGCGGCTGGCCGAGCTGAAGGTGCGCGAGGGCGACCGGGTCACCGCCGGCCAGGTGCTGTTCGTGCTGGACAGCCCCGAAGTGGCAGCCAAGGAGCAGCAGGCCCAGGGCGCGCTGGAAGCGGCGCGTGCGGTGGCCGACAAGGCCGACCAAGGGGCACGCAGCGAGGACATCCGTGCTGCGCAGGCCAACTGGAAACGCGCCGAGGCGGGTGCCACCCTGGCCGATGCCACCTATCAGCGCGTGCAGAACCTGTACAACGAAGGCGTGATGACGCGGCAGAAACGTGACGAGGCCTTGGCCCAGGCGCGCAGTTCGCGCGAGCTGTCCAATGCCGCACGGGCGCAGTACGACCAGGCGCTGGCCGGCGCGCGCGACCAGGACAAGCGCGCCGCGCAGGGCCAGGTTCGCCAGGCGCAGGGCGCCGTGGCCGAGGTGGATGCGGCCCGCGACGAGATCAACGGCCGCGCGCCCATGGCCGGTGAGATCAACAAGCGCATGTCGGATATCGGCGAGCTGGTCCCGGCCGGCTACCCGGTCTTCACCCTGGTCGACATCGACCGCATGTGGGTGTCGGTGAACCTGCGCGAATCGCAGATGCGGGGCCTGAAGGTGGGTACCCGCCTGCGCGGCAACGTACCCGCGCTGGATCGTGATGCCGAGTTCGAGGTGTATTTCATCAATCCTGCCGGTGACTACGCCACGTGGCGTGCCACCCGGCAGTCGTCCGGCTATGACGTGCGCAGCTTCGAGATCCGGCTGCGCCCGGTCGCCCCGGTGGAAGGCTTCCGCCCCGGCATGAGTGTGCTGTTCGGGTGGCCGCAGGGATGAGCCGGTCGGTGTGGGCGAGTGCCACAGCCTCGTTCCAGCGCGAGCTTGAGCACCTGCGCCGCGATCGTGCCGATCTGCTGCTGGTCACGCTGCTGCCGGCCGTGATGCTGGGGTTGATGGCATGGCTGTTTGCCGCCTCGGTGATGCGCGATATCCCCATCGCCATGGTCGACCTCGACCGCAGCGCGGAAAGCAGACAACTGGCCCGCATGCTGGATGCCAGCCCCGGCGTGACCATTGCCAGCCAGCCGTCCACCCTGGCCGAAGCGCAATCGCAGCTGCGCCGGCTTGAGGTGTTCGCAGTGGTGCTGGTGCCGCGCGATGCCACCCGGCAGGCGCTGCGTGGTGAACAGGGCACGGTGTTCGCGTACTACAACGCCACCTACCTCACCACCGGCCAATCCGCCGTGCGCGATATCGTCGAAGCCGTCAGCGCCTGGAATGCGCGGCTGCTGGGCGAGCGCATCGGCAAGCAGGTCGGCCCGGCCACGCTGCGCGCCCCGCCGATCGCCGTGCAGTCGGACATCCTGCACAACCCGGCACGCAGCTATGAGCTGTTCCTGCTGCCACTGCTGTTCCCGGCGATCCTGTCGCTGGGGCTGGCACTGGCCGTGGCAGCCAGCCTGGGCCGTGAGGTCCGTGATGGGCACCTGCGCGATTGGCTGGGCGACACCCCGTGGTCGGCGATCGCCGGCAAGGTCGTGCCATACGTGCTGCTGTTCTCGATGTACGGTGCACTTGGGGTGCTCTACCTTGCCCTGCTCCGTGGCGATGGCATCGCCGGCAGTGCGCTGTTGCTGATGCTGGGGCAACCGGTGTTCTACCTGGCCTGTGCGGCGGTAGCCCTGCTGTTTGTCGGGCTCACCCGGGACATGGGCACATCGCTTTCCGCGATCGGCTTGAGCATCGGCACCGCGCTGGCATTTTCCGGCGCCACCTTCCCGGTGGTCGATGCGCCGCTGTTCACCCGGGTCTGGAATCTCCTGCTGCCACTGACCGCCTACGTGAAACTGCAGACCCAGCAGCAGTTCGTCGGCGCGCCTTGGAGTGTCTCGCTGTGGCCGCTGGGCACGCTGCTGCTGATGGGGGTGGTGGCCGGTGGCATCGGTGGCTGGCGGCTGATTGCTGCCGCGCGCAGCGCCGATCCAGCATTGCCGGGCGCACCGCGCGAGGCCGGTGCATGAGCCGCTTCGTCGACAGCCTGCGCCTGACCCTGCGCACGGTGCTCACCGACCGGTATGCCGTCGTGTTGATGGTCGGCGCGGTGGTGCTGTACTCGTTCTTCTACCCGGCGGCCTACCGCCATCAGGTAGCCAGCAACCTGCCCATCGTGGTGGTTGACCACGACCAGAGTGCCACCAGTCGAGAATTGCTGCGGCGGGTGGACGCGCTGCACACGGTCCGCATCGTCGATCAGCCGGCCAGCATCGACCAGGCACGCCATGTGCTGGAAACCGGCAAGGCCGAAGGCATTCTGCTGATCCCGGCCAACCTTGAACGCGACATTCTGCGCGGCAGCCACGGCTATCTGGTGTTGATGGGCAACGGCGCCTACCTGGGCCGCGCCAGTTGGGTGCTCGGCGGCGTGGCCGAGGCCCTGACCGCGTTCGCGCGCGAGGCGGCCGTGTCGCAGGCGGCGTTCATGGGGGCACCCCAGGCACCGCCGATCACGTTGGTGCAGCGCCCGCTGTTCAACACGCAGGAAGGCTACGGCAGCGCCATCGTGCCCGGCGTGGCCGAGCTGATCGTGCATCAGACGCTGCTCATGGGCATCGGCGTGCTGCTCGGCGCGCGGCGGTTGGCGTTGGGCCGGCGCCTGCGCTTTGACATGCCGACACTGGCCGGCATGGCGATTGGCTTCGGTGCCATCGGCCTGCTCGGGCTGCTGTATTACGCCGGTTTCACCGCGTGGGTGCAGGACTACCCGCGTGGTGGCAATCCACTCGGGCAGTTGCTGGGCGGCACGTTGTTCATCGCCGCCACGGTGGCGTTCGGGCTGTTCATCGGCAGCTTTTTCGCGACCCGAGAACGTGCCTTCCAGGTGGTCGTCGCCTGCTCCATCCCGCTGTTCTTCCTGGCCAACCTGTCCTGGCCGGCGGTCACCTCCCCGCCCGTGCTGGTGGCCCTGGCCCACCTGCTGCCGACCACGCCCGGCATCAACCTGATGGTGCGGTTGAATCAGATGGATGCCAGCCTGGGTGAAGTCAGCCACGAGCTCTGGACCCTGCTCGCGCTGCTGGCGCTTTACGGTGGTCTGGCGATATGGCGGCTGGGCGCACGCAGGCCGAACTGACCTTGAGCCTCGCTGGTGGCCCAGCGCTGCTAGATGAGCACCTGCCGGGTGCTGCGAAGAAACTGATGGATCTCCTTCTCCACCGATTCATCCAGCATGTAGACCGGCCGCTGGCCGTTGGGGCAGCGCAGGCTGGGGGTCGTCCCGAACATGCGGCAGATCAAGGGGCGTTCTTCGTAGACCTCACAGCCCTGCTTGCCGAGATAGGGACAGCTCAGGTCCGCCAGCGCGGCAGCGTGCTCGGCATCGCTCTTGACCGGCAGCCGCGCCACTTCCTCACTTGAGGCGGTGACCGGGCCACAACAGTCCGTACACCCCACGATGCAGCGGAAGGTCGGGATCTGCTCGCGCAGCCGCTGGATCGCGTCGCGGGTGGTGTATGGCATTGCGATGGGCCCTGGAACGGCGTCGGCGGTGTGCCATTTTAACGCGTTGGCGCAGTGTTCACGCCGACAGGGTCGGTGGGCCGGCTTGCGGCCACCTGAACGCCGCGGACGCGCCGCTTGAATCTGTGGCGGACAGACGCATTGAACCAGAGCGCCCGCGGTTGGGCGCTCTCAGGAGAAATGCATGCCGCACCATGAAAAGGTCGCCCTCGCCGGCGTCATCGAACACGTGTTCGCGCACCGCTTCACCCTGATCTGCAACGATCAGGCGTATCTGGCAGACCTCGGCCCCAAAGGGGCAGAGGCGTTTGCGCTCAAGGAAGGCGTTGCCGTCAGGCTGGAAGGGGAACGGCGTCCGTCGGAAATCAAAGTGGCCCGTATCGCCAGGAAGGGCGGCAGCTTTGTAGAGGTGGAGCACAAGAAGCCGCATCACGGCCCCAAGCATCGTCACCCGGAGGGGCCGGCGGATCCTCGTGTCGCCGTGGCCGCAGTGAAGAAGGATGGCTGGACGCCAACTGGCGAACCCGCGCGCAAGCCCAAGCACTTCGAAGTGCTCGCACGCCGTAACGGTGGCGAGTGGACCGAGCTCCATGTGGACTTCTCGGGTGTGCTCTACAAAGAGAAGCACGCCGAGCCGGAGAAGTGGGGGCTGTAAAACCCGGTCGGTCTGAAGCACATGGTACCCAGAGCCCTGGAGATTCCGGGGCTCTTCTGCGTGTGGCGCCACACGACCATCACAGGCGGACGCGCATAACATGCGCGCCCCACCGGCATCGGGGCTGACCCAGCGAGCATCGAGCCAACGCACGTGAACCCACCTCCCCCTGCCCCCTTGCCCGTGCGCTCGGCTGATCGCGCGCTCGACGCCGTGAACTTTTTCCTGGCCGATGTCCGCGATGGATTGGGGCCGTATCTTGCGATCTACCTGTTGGCCGTGCACAAATGGGACCCAGCCAGCATCGGCCTGGTGATGACGGTGGCGGGACTCGCTGCCCTGCTGGCGCAGACGCCGGCAGGCGCGCTGATGGATCGGGTCAACGCCAAGCGGGCCACGGTCGTCATCGCTGCCCTTCTGGTCACCGGCAGTTGCGTCGTGCTGCCGTGGATCACCTCGTTCACGCTCGTGGCCGCGACCCAGGCTGTCAGCGCCGTCGCGGGTACCGTCTTTGCCCCGGCGATCGCGGCCATCTCGCTGGGCATCGTCGGGCCACGGGCGTTCGCGCGGCGCATGGGTCGCAATGAGACGTTCAATCACGCAGGGAACGCCGTTGCGGCGGTCCTGGCCGGGGGGCTGGCGTACATCGGAGGCCCGGTCGTGGTGTTCTACCTGATGGCCGCACTCACCCTGGCCAGCGTGGCCGCGGTGCTGATGGTGCCGGCCAAAGCCATTGACCATGAGCAGGCGCGCGGATCGCCGGCCGCACCGGAGCGACAGCCGGGGCCATCCTCCTTTGGCATGCTCCTGCGCGACCGTACCCTGCTCATGCTGGCAGCGTGCTGTGCGCTGTTCCACCTGGCCAACGCGGCGATGCTGCCCTTGGTCGGTCAGAAACTCTCCCATACCAACCCTGCGTTGGCC